>Ga0209223_10000548_pt1 | contig 43314 bp, 41 predicted proteins | sample COG_06_FD_184750 | JGI IMG/M metagenome (GOLD analysis project Ga0209223, IMG submission 184750) | Pelagic Microbial community sample from North Sea - COGITO 998_met_06 (SPAdes) (version 2) | ecosystem: Environmental > Aquatic > Marine > Neritic zone/Coastal water | place: Helgoland, sampling... | reverse complement strand
TATGCTATTAAATGTGCAGAAAAATCAAAATTATTTGATAGAATTATAGTATCTACAGATAGTAAAAAAATTGCAAAAATTGCTCAAGAATTTGGGGCCGAAGTTCCATTTTTAAGACCAAAAAAAATTTCCTTAGATAAAGCTAATACTATAGATGTTATAAAACATACCTTAAATTGGTTAAGTGAAAAAAACGTTAACCCTGATTATGTATGTTGTATTTATCCAGTAACGCCATTATTAAAAATATATGATCTTAAAAAAGCATATTTTATAATTAAAAAAAATAACTATGATTTTGTCATATCATCTGCAAAATATGATCATCCACTTGAAAGAAGTTTTGAAATAAAAAAGAATAAAATTAAATTATTTGACTCAAAAAAAGTTAATTCAAGAACGCAAAAATTAAAAATTTTTGATCATGATGCTGGCCAATTTTATTGGGGTAAAAAAAAGTCATGGATTAAAAACAAAAATATTCTAACTGAAAAATGTTTTGCTTACAGATTGCCAAAATCAAGAGCCCAAGATGTTGATAATATTGAAGATTGGAAATTTGTAGAAAAGATATTTAAATTAAATTATTGAGTTGTAAAATTTATGATTGAAAATTATGGTCAACAGGATTTAAGAAAATTAAATTTAAAAAAATTTAATTTTTTAAAAAATAAAAAGATTGTCACTAATGGTGAATTCTGTAAAAAATTTGAAAAAAAAATTTTAACAATTTCAAAATCAAAATACTCTGTAGTTTGTAATAATGGTACATCTGCAATATTAATGGCAATTTTAGCATTAAATAAAAAAGAACTTATAACAATTATTCCAAATATAAATTTTGTAGCAGCGGCAAGTATAATGACTTTACTGAAAAATAATTTTGTTTTATGTGATGTAAACCCTAAAACAGGTATGGTAGATTTAGAAAATTTTAAAAAGTGTTTAGAGGGCTGTAAAAAAAAAAATATAAAGCCCAATTTATTTATACCGGTACATTATGCGGGAAATATTCTTGAACTAAGTGAAATTCAAAAAATTTGTAAAAAAAAAAAAATTGATATAATAGAAGACGGTTGTCACAGTTTTGGCAGTTCAAAAAAAACTAATACAGTTGGTAATTGTAAAAATAGTATAATGACTACATTTTCATTTCACCCTGTAAAAAATATTACCACATTAGAGGGAGGAGCAATAACAACAAATAATAAAAAAATATTTGAAAAATTATTAGATTTAAGGTCACATTCATTAAAAAATACTTCAATAGAAGAACCTTATAGATTAGTTAGCCCATCACTAAATTTTAGAATGTCTGAGATTAATGCTGCGATAGGTATAGACCAAATAACATTGTTAAATTATTTTAAAAAAAAAAGAAATAATCTTGTTAAAAAATATATTGAGGAGCTTTCCATATTTAAAAAAAATTTTGATATATTAAATTTTGACAATAAAAATTTTTTTTGGCACTTATTTGTTATAAAATTAAAAAATAAAAAAATAAAAAAAAAATTAATGCTATTTCTTAAAAAAAAAAAAATTGGTTCTCAAGTTCATTATAAACCATTATTTCATCATAAAGTTTTCAAACAAAATATTCTTTTAAATTATTCCAAAAATTCATCAAATTTTTATAATTCGCAATTATCACTTCCTCTGCACCCTAAAATGTCAGCAAAAGATGTGAAAAAGATTTCAAACACGTTAAATACTTTTTTTAATAAATGAAAAAAAATGAGTATATGTTATTTAAAATTTTTAAAAAAAAATCAAATATTTCATGAAAAAAATAATTAAATGAAAAGATGTACAAGCTGTTTGCTTCCTGAAACACACGAGACCATCCAGTTTGACGAAAATAATAAATGTAATATTTGCCATAATCAAGATTTTAAAAATGAAAAAATAAATTACGATCAAAAGAAAAAAGAACTTAATGAATTAATTAAAAATTATAAAGGTAAATATGCCTACGACTGTATAGTTCCTTTTAGTGGGGGTAAGGATAGTACATTTGCACTTTATTACATTGTTAAAAAATTAAAATTAAAACCTCTTGTTGTTAGATTTGACCATGGTTTTCTTAGACCTAATCTTGAAGAAAATGTAAAAAGATGTCAAAGAAAACTGGGATTTGATATGTTGACATTCACACCTAACTGGAAAATTGTTCAAAAATTAATGTTAAGGTCTTTTTTAGATAAAGGAGATTTTTGTTGGCACTGTCATACAGGTATATTTTCATATCCCATGTGGATTTCAATTGAAAAAAATATTCCATTAATTTTCTGGGGTGAAAAACAATCAGAGTATACAGCTTATTATTCCTTTGATGACGAGGAGGAGGTAGATGAAAAAAGATTTAATAGATTTATAAATCTTGGAGTAACTGCAGATGATATGTTTTTAAGATTAAATGGTGAAGTAGATAAAAGAGATCTTTTACCATTCTCATATCCTCATATTGATCTTTTAAAAAAAATTAAAAGTAAATCAATCTGTTTAGGATCATTTATTTCTTGGAATCCAAAACAACAGTCAGAACTAATAAAAAAAGAATTAGGATGGAAGGGAGATGAGGTAGAAAATGTACCACCAGAATATGATTATGAAAAAATAGAATGTTACATGCAAGGAGTTAGGGATTATATCAAATACTTAAAAAGAGGTTATTCTAGACCTTCTCATTTGTCAGCTATCGACCTAAGGAATAAAGTGATTTCTAAAGAGAAAGCAAATGAGAATATAAAACTCTATGAAGGCAAAAGACCTTATAGTCTTGATTTATTTTTAAAATTTATTGGTTTAAATGAAAATGAGTTTAACGAAGTTGTTAAAGAACATGTTGTTTCGCCACATAAATTTATTGATAAACCAAATGAAAATGCAAAAAAACCAAATGATTTTAACAAATGGTCAAAAGAAGGTGAGGCTGATATACAATTTTCATCTGAAATGTTTAAAGATTGGAAATCAAATTTATAAAATTCATGTTAAAAAAAAGGTTAATTCCAAAATTAATGTTTAAAGTAAAGGAAATTAATCAAGAAAGATATCCAGTTATAGTTACTACTAAAAAATTTAATAACATTAAGTTTGTAGGAGATCCAATTTCACAAGCAAAAATATTTGAATCTCAGCTCACAGATGAATTATTTTTAATTAATATGGACTCTTTAGATCTTGATAAAAACCAATTTTTATTGGATTATTATATGGAATTTTCAAGTAAAATTTTTATGCCTCTTACTATAGGGGGAGGAGTAAAAAATATTGATTCATTTAAAAAGTTATTAAAAAATGGAGCTGATAAAGTGTGTTTAAATACTGCCGCTATTGAAAACCCAAAAATAGTAACCGAAGCCTCTAAAATATTTGGCTCTCAATGCGTTGTAGTTTCTATTGATTTTAAAAAAATCGATAATAATTATTTTGTATTTTACAAAAATGGTAGAATTAATACTAAAAAATTACTTTTCGAATGGGTCAAGGAAATCGAAAAGTTAGGTGCAGGAGAAATAGTTTTAACTGATATTGATAAAGATGGAGTCTCTGAAGGGTTAAATATTGAAGTAGCTAAAAAGGTTTCAGAATCTTCTAAATTACCAATAATTATGTCAGGTGGTTGTGGAGTGGCTCAACATTTTGTTGATGCCTTTAAAGAAACGAAAATTGAAGGAATTGCAGCTGGAAATTTTTTTTCTTTTAGAGATCAAAATATTCATCAAACAAGATCTCAAATTTTAAATAATGGAATAGAACTAAGAAAATAAGTGAAAATAAAAATCATAGATTTAGGAGTATCAAATATAAATTCTATTTATAAGTGTATATCATTTTTAGGTTTTGAGTCTGAAATTGTCCAAACACCAGACAAGTTAATTGATGCAGATAAAATAATTTTTCCTGGCGTTGGTGCTTTTAGCAATGTGATGAAAATTATAGAAAAAAATAATTGGGATGACATACTAAAAAAAAAAATTTTACATGATAAAGTGTCTATTTTAGGTATATGCCTTGGAATGCAATTATTATGTAAGGAAAGTACTGAGCATGAAAAAAAATCTGGTTTAAATATTTTTGATATTGATGTTAAAAAATTAAGTAAAAAAATTAATACTAACAAGTTTAAATTACCTCATATTGGTTGGAATAGTGTTAAAATTAAAAAAAAATCAATTCTATTTGATGGAATTAAAAATGAATCAGATTTTTATTTTGATCATTCTTATGGCATTTTAGATTTAGAGAAAGATGTTGATTGTGTTACTAATCATGAGATAGATTTTGCATCTGCAATAAGTTATAAGAACGTATTTGGAGTTCAATTTCACCCAGAAAAAAGTCTGGATGATGGAAAAATTCTTTTAAAAAATTTTATAACAAAAATATGAAAAAAAATAATAAATTTATAGCAAAAAAAATTTGGAAAAGAGCTCTAAAAGTAATACCGACAGGCAATATGCTTTTATCAAAAAACCCAAACAGGTTTCTACCTAATAGATGGCCTACATATTATAAAAAAGCTAAAGATTGCTATATTTGGGGTGTTGATGGAATAAAATATATGGATGTTAGTACTATGGGCTTTGGAACAAACATACTCGGATACTCTAATAGTAAAGTTGACAAAGTTGTCCATAATTCTATCGACAAAGGAAATATGTCAACTTTGAATGCACCTGAAGAAGTTTATTTAGCTGAAAAATTAATTGAAATTCACCCATGGTTTGAAATGGTCAAATTTGCGCGTACTGGTGGAGAAGCAAATTCTATAGCTATTAGAATTGCTAGAGCATCATCTGGAAAAGATGGAGTTGCAATATGTGGATATCATGGATGGCATGATTGGTATTTATCTTCCAATATTCAGAATAAAAAAAATTTAGACACCCATCTTATTAAAAAGTTACAAACTGACGGGGTACCAAAATCTTTAAAAAATACGGTTTTTCCTTTTGAGTACAATGATTTTGAAACATTGAAGAAAATTGTAGAGAAAAATAAAATAGGAACCATTAAAATGGAAGTTTATAGAAATATAGAACCAAAAAATGATTTTTTAAAAAAAGTAAGAAAATTAGCTGACAAAAAAAACATTGTTTTAATTTTTGATGAATGCACATCGGGATTTAGAAAAAGTTATGGCGGTTTACATAAAATTTATGGTGTTAAACCTGATATGGCTATTTTTGGAAAAGCTCTAGGTAATGGCTATGCAATTACTGCTGTTCTGGGTAAAAGAGAAATAATGGAAAGTGTACAAAATACATTTATCAGTAGTACATTTTGGACAGAGAGAATTGGCTCTGTTGCAGCTTTAGAAACATTAAAAATCATGAAAGATATTAAATCTTGGAAATTAATAGACAATATAGGAGCAAATATTAAAAAAACTTGGAAAGAAATTTCTAAAAATACTAATGTGCCAATAGAGATATCAGGATTAAATTCTTTGGCTCAATTTAAAATTATATCAAGAGATTCCAATGTATTTAAAACCTTTATAACTCAAGAAATGTTAAAAGAAAATATCTTAGCATCAGACACAATTTATGTGTCAATTAAACACAATAAAAAAATTTTGGAAAAATACTATGAAAATCTTGAAAAAATATTTAAAATTATAAGCAAATATCAATATAGCAATAATGCTAAATTTCTTTTAGAAACTAGAGAAAGTTCAATGGGTTTACCAAGACTTAACTAACTAGCCATACCATCATTTGCACCATCAATACATGTAAAATCTTCTATTCCACCATGGGGGTCAGCACCAGGTTTGGGCATGTATTTTTCTAAAAACTCTTTCTTTAAATTTCCAAAAATTTTATTACCTTCATCATCATCTTTTTCAGCCCTTTCGATTTCTTTCCATCTATTTTTTGGAAACTTAACATATAAATTAAAACATTTTCTAATTTCCTTGATCTCATGGGGGGGGTATTGTGGCATATTTAACTGACCAGTATCTTTTTCATCTGGATTTGATGCAGTTGACTTAACTAGTGTTTCAGGTTTGATCAGATCTAAATCTTCACACATTCTTCTTAAAGGAGTCCCATGAAAAGGAACAAATGTACTTATATTAGAATTATCTGCTTCTATTTGACGATTAAGTTCTATTGTATCGAAGGCTAATTTCTTAGTTTCAGTTGGAAAACCAGTGATATTATTAAGTGTGTAGCTTACATCATATTTATTTGGTATTTTTAATTTTTCAATAATATTTTTATTAGACCACCTTCTATCTAAAATTTTTTTTCTAAACTCTTCATTACCATGTTCTATACCAAAGGAAACTCTATCTAATCCTACTTCTTTAAGTTTTTTCATATTATAATCTGTGATAGTTTCTGGTCTAGTTTGCATCCAAAATGGTATCTTAATTTCTGAGTACATTTCTATAAATTCTTCAAACTCTTTTTTATTCATCGCCAAAAATGTATCTGCCCAAAAATAGTGATATTCAACACCCAAATCATTTTTAAAATGTTTTAGTTCTTTTGAAATTAAATCAATGCTCTTTTTTCTAAAAAAACCACCATCAGTTTGTTCGTTGTATAGTTTCATTTGGTCTGGAGAATTACAAAAAGTACATGTATATGGACAGCCTCTTATAGTTTCTACAGGAAACATCTTGTAAATTTGACCACCCATTGGTCTAAATAGTCTGTTAGTTTCAAAAAGACTTAGATCTATTATTGGATTTTTATTTATGTCAACAGGTTTTGATATTGGATTTTTTATAATCTGGTTTCTATCTTTTAAATATTCTGGGCCTATTGTTTTAACCCAACAATTTGTTAATTTTGAAAAATCTTTTTTCCCATTTTTAATCATTTCACATAAATCAAGTAGCGCATTTTCTCCTTCACCAACACAAACTATATCTACAACTTCATTTTTAATTACCAATTCTGGAGCAAAAGTTGGGAATACTCCACCAGCTATTACTGGCACATTATTTTTTACTTTATAATCTTTAATATTATTTAAAAGTTTTTCTCCAAGTTCCCACATATCTTCAGTTGCAGAAATCCCAATTAAGTCAGGTTTAAATTTATTTATATGAATTTGCAGATCACCTTCCCATAGAGTTTCTTTCATTTTAATTCCTCTGCTAGCTAAGTTACTGGGGATAACTGCTAGGGTATCTTCCATCGCTTTATCTGAATTTGTACCAGTATCCACGAGATAATAAGTGGTATCGAAAACCTCAACTTTGTGACCTTTTTCTTTAAGCATCGCAGAAAATAAAGCAATCGCTGGAGGTATCATATTTGTTCCAAATAAATTTGGATATAAGAAAAGCACTTTAAGGTTCATTATTTAATCATATAAATCATTTTCAGAACATTCACAAGTATTGACTAAACATATGCTATATATATATTGACGCTACTGAAATGCATGGTGGGAAATAAATGTGAAATTCATTTGCTGTTCCTGCAACGGTATAGTCCGAGCGCCACCCAGTAAAGTCCGTTGTTGAATGAAGGCCAGGGAAAGTCTAGTTCTGCAATTAAAATTGACATCGGCATAAATTAATTAATTCCAGATTTTTGGAATTAGAAAAGGGATATGCCAAATGATGTTAAGAGTATTTTTATATTTTATTTTATTTTCAACCAATCTTTATTCCAAAGAAATTCCTATCATTGTAATTTCTGCCGGTAAAACTCCTCAATCATATAGTTCTGTTGGTAGTCAAGTTACTATTATAGATTCAAAAACAATTGAACAATCATCAGAATCATTTTTAACTGATCTTCTGAACAATGAAGCTCAAGGACTAAATATTTTCCAGCTTGGTGGAAAGGGAACAAATACAGGGATTCAATTAAGGGGTTTACCAAAGCGTTATTCAACTGTTTATATAGATGGAGTAAAAATGAATGATCCTTCAGCAAGTGATAACGGATTTTATTCACAAGGTTTGTTTAAAGACTCAATTGATAGAATTGAGATTTTGAAGGGTAGCCAAAGCTCACTTTATGGTAATGGTGCTGTTGGGGGAACAATAAATATTTTTACTAAAAAAGGTAAATTAGGCAATCATCAAAATGCAACTTTAAGAACAGGTCAAAATAATACTCAGGATATTTTTTATTCATTTGATGGAGCAGATGAAAAGCAAAATTATTACGTTGGTTTGAACTATTATTCAACTGATGGAATTTCAGCTATGAATAATGATAATGACGAAGATGACCCCTATAAAAATAATAGTCTAACAGCAAATTATAGTTATGAAATTTCAGATAATAATACAATAGAAAATTCTTTAAGAGTAATTGATAGCTTTTTAAAATATGACTCACCTTCAAATAGTCAGGATGATTTAAAACCTCAAACAGATGATATTGAGGCTCACTATAATTTTAAATTTAATAACATTAATAACAACTTCAAGAATACTTTTGGTTTTAGTAAATCTGGTACATCAAGAGAAGTAACTGCAGCTAGTGGTAAAGAAAATGATTTTGTAGGCTCCAAAGATATTTATTCTTACTTAGGTGAATATAATTTTAACCTAGATAATAAGATAATCTATGGAACAGATGTAGAGTTTCTTAGGGCAAAATTTGACCATGAGCGTGCTGGAAATAAATTTAAGCTAACATCTGGTGCAGAAATTTATTCTCAGTATATTGATTATCAGTTTAGACCTTATGAGAATATCCATGCAACTATTGGAGGCAGAAATGATAAACATACAAGCGCAGGGGATGAACAATCATACAGAGTTACAGGAGCATATGATCTAGGTAGTAATAGCAAGATTAGATCTTCATATGGAACTGGTTTTCTATTTCCATCGTTATATGAAAGTGCTGGTTATATGTACACAAGAACAACGCCAGATAATATGAATGCTGAAAGAACTTCTAGTTTTGATATTGGCTATGAAACTTATTTTAACACACTAGATTTGGGATTTAATATTACTTACTTTGATATTAAAATTGAAGATCCATTAATGGGTTCAAATGTTGACTACATTCAGCAAAATTATACTGGTGGAAAAAATACAAGTAAAGGTATTGAGCTAGCCACAAACTGGACCGATAATAAGAAATTAAATATTGGCTTTAATTATACACTTACAAAATCTTATTCAGGTATGGATTGTGATAAACCGTTGAAAGATGCATTTGGGTATAAAAGCTGTATTGATCTGAATAATGGCTGGATAGATAGTGCAATGGTTCGTGTACCTTTGCATGCATTTAGCTCAAAGATTGATTATCAAATTAATAAAGATGTAAATACTTCATTAATGATAACTTATAAGGGACGAACAAGAGATTATGGTACTGTTAATCAAGATAGCTATAGAGATCAAATCCTTGATGAATATTTTTTAGTAGATTTAGCAAGTTCTTACAAGCTCAGTGAAGGGTATAAGTTAGATTTTTCACTTAAAAATGTATTTGATGAAGATTATGAAAATGCAAATCTTTATACAGGTACACCAAGAATAATGAATATTGGTTTAAAAAAATCATTTTAATTTAAAATGAAAGTTATTGACTATAAACATTATGACAAGGCTTTCGATTATGATCCAAGAATAGAAAAAGTAAATAGCACTAACATTGTGAATATATCAATATCTAAAAATTTATTTAATAATTATAATTTTGCTTTTATGATACCGAATTTACTTGATGAAGGCTATCAACGTCCAGTAGGATCTTTTTAAGATGGACAACTATTTAAAATTAGAGTAAAGAGTGTTTATTGATTGTGGACTATATTATAAAAAATATTAAATTTAATGCGTTTGCCATTTGCATAATACTTATTTTAACTTTTTCTAGACTGATTCCTCATCCACCAAATTTTACTCCAATAATTTCTGTTGCTATAATGAGTGGTTATCTATTAAAAAATCTTAATTTAGCGTTTATTGTATTGATTATATCAATGTTAACTTCAGATTTATTAATAGGATTTCATGGAAATATGCTCTTTGTTTATTTGCCATTATTTTTAATAGCATATTTGTTTTTTAAAATTTCTGATAAAGTAAATACAAAAAATCTATTAATTTTTAGCTTATTAGGCTCATTTATTTTTTTTATTTTTTCAAATTTTGGCGTCTGGTATTTCTCAACCATCTATGAAAATAATTTAAGTGGATTGATAAACTGTTATATTATGGCAATTCCTTTTTTTAAAAATACTTTAATTTCAACTATACTTTTTTCCTATTCAGCACTATTTGCAAATAGCTTTAGTAACAAATTACTTTTAAAAAATTAAAGTTATTTTTTTTAAAGTAAAGATTGTAATGAAAAATAAAAAAATTTTACTTTTACATTCTTTTAATTCACTTCAAACATTACCATCTAGTTATGGTAAAATAATTCATGACTTAAATAATAAATTTGAAAATTTTTACATTGTAAACACTGATCGACTCGAAATAATATTTAGATCTAAAATAGAAAAAGTAAATAAAACTAAATTTTTTAATAAAATTAAATTAATTGATCCAAATAATATAGAGGAACTTAACCAGTTTATTGATAATGATGAGTGTTTGGTTATTAATGGAATATCAAGACGGGTTAGATATTTTTCAATTTTTTATTATCTTGCAAAAAAAAATATTCCACAAATAATGATAACTAACATGGGCCATGTACAGCCACCACCAAGTTATTATCAAGGAAAATTTAAACATATTTTAAATAATTTTTTTGTAAGAGTATTCCCACATTACTTATACAATCTTCTTGTTTTTTTTAATATTTTTTTAAAAATTGATATAAGATTTATAAGTAATCAAAATTTATTTGATCAAATTAAATCTAGTTCATTTAAAAGAGACTTATCTCATGTAAAAGAATTCAAATTAGTAAATAGTTTTCATTATGAAGAAGAAATTTATAAAAAAAAATCAGAAAACAAACATATTTTGCTTCTAGAGCTCCCTCCAAACTATTTGGATGTTTCAGAAATTACAGGTAAATTTAATAAAAAAGAGTTAAATGAACATTACCTACAATTAAATAATTTTCTCATAAAATTAAAAAATCTATATAAAAAAAAAATAATAGTTTCTATATCTCCAAAATATAAATTTAAAGAGGCCAGGTTAAGATTTAAAAATTTTAAGATTGTTAATCGAAATGTTCAAAATTACATAAGAGATTCATTTATGGTAGTTTTTTATGACTCCAGTGTAATTTTGTACGCAGCATTGTCTAAAAAACCTATAATAAATATCAAATCTGAAATTTATGAAAAGAGAAACTTTAAAACTAACCTTTATAATCAATTGTTAAATCTTAAAGAAATTAATATTTATGATGATTTTAATTATAATAAAATTGAATTAATGAAAGATTTAAAAAAGAGAGTTAAATCTTATAATAATTTCTTTAAAAAATATCTTCCTAAAAATAAAAACTCAGGAAATAAGGAAATTATAAAAATTATAAAAAAAAAATATTTTTAATTTTCCTTCTTATAAATTTTTAAAATATAATTTTTATTATGAATTTTAAATTGTGCAGGATAATCTTCATTATTGGCAATTCTTAGAATATTAAACTGACTCTTTATAGATTTATTAATATTTAATTGATTGCTATCAGAATATCTTCTTTTATTGAAATTAGATGTTCCCTTCTGTTTGTTTCTTTTTAATTTAGGATATTTATCTAAAAATTTTTTAATAATATTTAACATTGCTTTTGCTTGCTTTTTTCTTATTTCATTGGATAGGTCATCTTTATCTAGCATAAATTTATCTCTTAGAAAAATATCTCCAGTATCAACTTCTTTTGCTGCTTCCAATAAAGATATATCAATAATATTTTTTCCTCTTAAAACTTGATATTGCACAGGTGCAAAACCCCTGTCTTTTGGCAATTTACTTGCATGCACAATAAGATTTAATTTATTTTTGTTTAAAAAATTTTCAGGGAGTATTTTTGTATTGTTTAAAATAAATACTATATCCTCATTTTTGATATTTTTATAATTTTTTTGAATACGAAAACTGTATTTTTTTTCTAAATTAAATTTATATTTTATTAAGCTTTGTTCTATCCAGTTATTATTTTTTTCAATTAAGAAAGTAACTTTAAATTTTTTTTTCTTAAATCCTTTCATAATATTAAAATTATAAATTTTTAATAAGTATTTTTATTTTTGATTCAGTGATATTATCTTTATTATTTAAAGAATTATATTCAAAATCTTTTTTAACGTATTTCCCCAACTCTTTAGTGGGTAATTTTTTGTAATTTCTTTTTTTACTAAAGTTAATAGTAGGTTTAATAATATAGAAATTTGAAAATTCAATGGTATTTATAGCATCATCTTTTGGACATAAGACTTCATGTAATTTCTCACCAGGTCTTAGGCCAATTATTTTAAAAGAAACATTTTTTTTTAATGCTCTAGCAAGATCTGTAATTTTTAATGAAATGCACTTTGGAATGAATATTTCTCCTCCCTGCATTCTCTCTAGTGATTTTAATACAAATTCAACACTATTCTCTAACGTCAAAAAAAATCTTGTCATTTCAGGATGAGTAATTGGTAAACTTTTTTCATTATTTTTAATTTTTTCTAAAAAAAATGGTATTACAGATCCTCTGGAGTTAATTACATTTCCATATCGTACGCTTGAAAATATTGGGCCCTTTGCGTCAGATATATTATTTGCTGCTGAGAATAATTTATCAGCTACTAATTTTGTTGCTCCATAAAGATTAATAGGGCAGGCAGCTTTATCGGTAGATAAAGAAATTACTTTTTTAATCTTATTTTTAATTGATGCTCTAATTATATTTTCGGCTCCCAATATATTGGTTTTTATAACCTCTGTTGGGTTGTATTCAGCTGCCGGTACTTGTTTTAGTGCTGCTGCGTGGACAATGATATCAATATTGTTAAATGCCAAGTCTAGTCTTTTTTCATCCCTGACATCTCCAAGGAAATATCTAATATTGGAAGAATTAAACTTTTTTTTCATATTAAATTGTTTCAATTCATCTCGTGAAAATATCACTATTTTTTTTGGTTTTATTTGTTTTTGGAGAATTTCAACAAGTTTTTGGCCAAATGAGCCAGTTCCTCCTGTAATTAAGAATGAGTAGTTTTTAAATTTTTTTATAGTTGATTTACTTAATGTCATTATTTTTTCCTTCTTAATTGTGAGGCAAATTTTTCTACTTTTTTAATACCAAAATTGACCTTACCATAGATAATATCAATATTATTTAACTCTTGTTTTAGTTCTTTCATTTGTGTGGGGTCTATTGAAACTGGACTATCAATACATTTATGTCTTTTTCCTAGATAAAAATGTTTTTCAAATATTCTTGCACCTGAGATATATGAAAATATTGACGTTTTAATATTTTTAGTGTGATCCGATAATCCTATCGTACAATTAAACCTTTTTTTTAAATCACTAATGTTAGATAAATATGAGTTTTTTTCAAGATTTGGATATGAGGAAACACAATGAAGCAATGAAATAGGTACCTTATTTTTTTTAAATGTTTGATAGGTATTACTTATTTCTTTTAATGATGCCATACCAGTTGAAACAATTGTGGGTTTTTTTGTCTTTATAATTTCTTTAATCAAATCTTTATTTATTATATCAAAAGAAGAAATTTTAAACATTGGAACATTTATTTTATTTAAAAATTCAACACTTTCTTTATCAAAAGGAGTAGAAAAAAAAGTTATTTTTTTTTTTTCACAATATTTTTTTAATTTATAAAAATCTTCAAATTTTAGTTCACATTTTTTTAAAATATCATATATGGAGCTATTTTTCTTAACCCTTTTTTCTGCAGTATAAGTTTGAAATTTAACTGCATCAGCTAAACTCTCTTTTGCAGCATCTACCAATCTAAAAGCTTGATCAATATTCCCGTTATGATTTATGCCGACTTCAGCGATAAGGAAATTTGACTTGTAGCTTTTGTTAAAAATCTTATTTACCATGCCGTCATCCCTCCATCCACTATGATATTTTGACCTACTGTGTATTTAGTTTCAGAATTAGTCAAATATATAATTGCAGTAAATAAATCTTTAGGAGTGGCCATTCTATTTATAGGTGTTCTTGAAGAGTATTTTTTATAAAATTCTTTTGAAATTTTATTTTTTTCAGAAATAGTTCCTCCTGGAGAAATACAATTTATAAATATATTTTTTTTTATATACATTACACCAAAATATTTAGTCATTTGAATTATAGATGCTTTCGATGCTCCATAAATTTCTGAATTAAATCTATCATTTTTCCCATATATTCTAAAATCTGGACTTTTAATTCCATAAATTGACCCAAAGTTAACAATTCTACAGCTTTTTAGCTTTTTTTGTGAATGTATCTTCACATAACTTTTAATAACATTAAGCGTTCCTATTAAATTAACATCTAGTGTTTTAAGTATTTCCTTTTTAGTTCTTTTTTCAAAATGAGTAAATATTGATATGGCTGCACTATTTAGTATTACATTTATCTTTGATTTTTTTTTTATGATATATGCTAATTTTTTGATTATAAATTTCTCATCAGAAACATCACCAACAAAATGAGTGTAATTTATGTTTTTTAAGGAATTTTTTTTATTATCTATTCCAAAAACATCAGCACCTAAATCCAAGTATAATTTACATAATTCCTTACCAATTATTCCATTAGATCCTGTAATTAAAACTACCATGTTTTTAAAATTGAGAAATTTGTTAGCTTTTGAATTCATTATAAATTAGTTCTAGTGACTTTGGCATCTTATTGCCAGATAAAATTTTAGATTGGTTTTTAAATATCGCAGTTCTATTACCCCAGTCCATCATAAATAACAAATGTTTAGATAAATTTTTATTAAAATTTTTATTAATTTTCAAAGTAAGCACGCAACCCTTATTATCTAATTTTTTTATATTCAGTTCTTGATGTAAATATTGAGGAATAGAAATTATAGGTTTTTTAATATTTATTGCATCAAACATAGTAAGGCCACCCGCTGTAATTGCCAAGTCAGAGAAAGCCAAAAAATCAAAAATATTTTTATTTGTAAAATATTTAATATTTCCAAAATAATTATATTTGTTTTTAACTGATTGAGGTAAAATAAGTGTGTATTTTTCTTTATTATTATTAAAAAAAAACATTATTTTGTCCATTATTTTTTTATTATCAAAACCACCAAAAAATAAAAAAATATTAATTAATTTTTTTTTTATTATTGATTTTCTTTTATTTAAGAAAGATGGACATATTAAGTACTTAAAACCTATATTCTTTATTTTTTTATCAACCCTGTGTAATAGGGAATTTATATATAGTGCATCCTCATGCTCATATTTTATTGCATCAAGAAAAATAATTTTTTTAAAATTTTTTTTAATTTTTTTTAAATACTTGGTATTTCTTGTACGGTATTTATCAATTATTAATAAATTAGATTTAAATTTTTTTATAGCATTATACTCATCTTTATTTGTTGCGTTAGCTTTAATGGAGTAAAAATTAAACTTGTTTTGTTTAAGAATTTTTTTTGATAAACTGAATTTTCCAGTTGTCTTAGTGATAAAAATAATTTTTTTTTTTTCTATTTTAAATTTTTTTATTAGTAATTTTGCAATAGTAATTGATCTATATAAGTGACCAGTACCAATTTGCTGAACATTGCCAGCATCCGACCTCATTATAACGTCAAATGATGTCATGATTATCTATTCTTATAAATGTTAGAGCCAATTCTTTTAACCTTCTTGTTAATTTTATTCCAACTTTTTTTATTATTAACCAGATCAATAATTTCTTCACAGGTAAAGTAAATGTTTTTCCTGCCAAAAAATTCCATAATTTTTTTTAAAAAAATATAATCTTTTTTTTCATCCAGTGTTAATCCAAGCGAAGGGAATGATAACTTTTTTGGTGCTATTATATTGATAGTACTAAATTTTTTTGGGTTTCTCATTTGATATAACCCAATGTGTTCGAGTTCATCAGTTTTTTTTGTCTGCTTTATTGTTTTTTGAAGTGCAATTATATCAAAAATTTGAACATCCATCCCATCTGGGTAACTTCTATAATTACAATTGTTTAGATATTCAGCAGAGTTTTTTTCATAAATCTCGAAAAGATTTCTTATAATATCAATATCTATAATTGGACAATCAGCTGTTATTTCAACAATGGTTTTTAAATTAAATTTTAAAGCTGTATCATATATGCGTTTTACAACATTATTCTCACTTCCCCTAAAAAATTTAATTTTATTTTTAATTGCCAATTTTACAAGAACATCATCACTTTTATTGGTTGTTGTTGCTAATATAATTTCCTCAAATATTCCAATTTTTTTTATTCTTTTTATTAACCAATATAGAATTGGCTTTCCAAGTACAGGCAATAACACCTTGCCAGGTAATCTTCTGGAGTTTGTTCTTGCTACTATAATGCATCCACTTTTTTTCATTGTAGAATTTTTAATTTAAATTTAATTAATTATAAAAAAATTTTCTTAATACTTTGACTATATGGTTCTGCTCTTTTTTTTTGAGTCCTGCGTAAAGTGGTAAACTCAGTATATTATTTCCAATATAATTTGCATTTTTACAAGTCTTACTATTCCAGCCAAAGATTTTTTTGTAATAAGTCATTGATGTAATTGATCTATAATTAACTCCAGCACCTATTCCATTATCATGTAAATATCTTAATAAAAAATCTCTCTTTTTTTTTGTTTTTTTATTATCTAAAATAACTGTAAATAAGTGATGAGCATTTTTAAAATTATAACCTCCCTCTTCTTGAAAGTAAATTGGCAAGTCTATTAAATTTTTTCTATAAAAATTTACTATTTTTTCTCTTTCTTTAAGCATATTATTAATTTTTTTTAATTGAACAATTCCAATCGCAGCATTTATATCAATCATGTTATACTTTAAGCCTACTTCTTTAATGTCATAATGATCCCAAACCTTACCTTTTTTTGGAATTGTACCTCCTGGCCAAAATCTTTTCCACGCATCTCTGCTCATTCCATGCAACCTCATAACTTCAACTTTATGAGCAATTTTTTCATCACTACATATTAGCATTCCACCTTCACCAGTCGTGATATTTTTGTTTGCATAAAAACTAAAACAACCCGTATAACCAAATGTTCCTGTATTTTTATTTTTATACTTTGTCTCAATTGCATGAGCACAATCTTCTATTATTTTTAATTTATATTTTTTTGCAATTTTAACTATTGGGTCCATATCACAGGGCACTCCTCCAAAATGAACAACTAGTATCACTTTAGTTTTTTTTGTTATGCTATTTTCAATCAATTTTTCATTGATGTTAAATGTATCTTTTCGAATATCAACTAAAACAGGTTTGGCACCTGAAAGAATTATTGAATTTATCGTAGCAGCAAAAGTTAGTGGAGTTGTTATCACCTCATCATCTTTTTTTAGCTTAAGAGACAAAAGTGACAAATGTAATGCAGCAGTGCAAGAATTTAATGATTTAGCATAATTAATATTCTTGTATTTAGAAAAATTTTTTTCAAATTGATGAACCAACGGACCAGTTCCAATCCAACTACTTTTTAAAACATTCTTTATTTTTCTATTTTCTTCACTTCCTAGGTTCGGCCTACCAAATGGGATAAAATTTTCTTTTTTCATATTTTATTTTAGGATATCTAATTATTTAATTTTTATAGAATTTAGTTATACTATTACTTATTATAACCACAATACTTATGTTCGATTATCAAAGAAATTTATCATCTATAGTAAATATCTCAGTGTTATGAAAAAAATTTTTCAAATTTTAGATAAAAAATACAATTGGTATTTATCATTACTATTACTGTCCATAATCCTAATCTCATTAATAGAAATTCTCAGCATAGGATCTATACCGATATTATTTTCTTTAATTTTGAATGAAAACAACACTTCAACAGACAATTTTTTTAGTTTGATAATTTCTCATTTTGATTTTTTTAGAGGTCTAAATAATTCAGAAATAATAATCTACTTTGGCATTATAATAATATCTGCATTCATTCTTAAAAATACGATGCTTGGTTTATTATTTTTTTTTCAAGGAAGACTTATAAAAAAAATTAGAATTTTTTTTATAAATAAAATTTATAGTTATTATATTAATAATGATCCATCTTTAGTTCTTACAGAAAATTCAGCAAAATTAATTAGAACAGTCACAATCGATATAGCAAACACCACTCTACATATTTTATTTTTTTTAAATTTGGTAAGAGATACTTTAATATTGATTTCATTAAGTTTTTTACTTTTTATATCTAATTTTAATTCTTCAATTGTGATTTTTTTAACTTTGTTATTAGTTGCATTAACAATTTTTATATTTAATAAAAAAAAATTATTTCTTAGAGGAAAAAAAATTCAAGAAATTTCTGGTCAAATAATACAAAAGTTAAGCGAAACTGTTGGTTTATTAAGAGAAATTAAGATTTATAATTTGGAAAAATATCATATAAAAAATTTTATGAAAAAGATTGAAACCAATGAAGAAAATATTTTTAAAAATTATTTTATTAGCTTTGTGCCAAGACTTTTATTAGAAAGTGCAGCAATAATAATTTTAGTTTTAATTATTTTGAGTACTGTTATGAAGGGAAATAACATCGTAAATTTCTTACCCTATCTATCTCTTGTGATTGTGTCATCAATTAGATTAATTCCAGCTTTTAACGGTATTACCTATTCATTAAATTCTATAAAAGTTACAAAAGCATCATTTGATTTAGTTCATAACATTTTAATAAAAAAAATTCCGACTGAAGATAAAATTTTAATTTCTAAAAAAATTATATTTAATGAAAACTTAAAATTAGAAAATATATCTTTTAAATATCCAAACCATAACAACGAAGTCATCAAAAATTTAAATTTAAATATTAATAAAGGAGACAGAATTGGAATAGTTGGTCCGTCAGGCTCAGGTAAAACAACATTAATAAATATTATTCTTGGTTTGTTATCTCCCATAAATGGAAAAATTATTGTAAATAATATTGAACAAGGAAAGTATATATTCGAAAATTCAGGCTATATTCCCCAAGAGGTTTTTTTGATAGATGATACAATTAGAAGCAATATTATATGTGGTGACACAAATAATTTTGATGAAAAATTATTTAACGAATGTATTAAATTTGCCCAACTAAAGGAAACAATTAGTTCACTACCCAATAACATAGAGACAATTGTTGGTGAAAGAGGATTTAATATTTCGGTAGGTCAAAAACAAAGGCTAGGAGTTGCAAGAGCATTATATAAAAAACCAAAAATTTTGATTTTTGACGAGTCTACAAGTGCTCTAGACAATGCGACTGAAAAAAAATTTATTGAAGATGTTTTTTCAATTGATGCATCAATAACTATAATTTTTGTCTCCCATAAAATGACTTCACTGAATAAGTGTAATAAAATATTTGACCTAAAACTAAATAAATTTAATTAAAATGATTATGAGGCTAAAAATATTTATAAACTTATTGAAAAACCTGCAAAATAGAAAAGAAGGCATTATTGATTATTTAATATCCCAGTTAAATATAGATAAAATTAAATTTATCAAGATTGGGGTTGGAGATTGTTCAAAAAAAAATATAAAATTTTTTTTTGACAGGATATCGTCAAAAAAATGATAATTGATTACATAAAAAATTTTAGAGAAATGGTGCAGAAAAAACCAATATATCAAAAGACATTTGGAGATAATTAAATGTTTTTAATTAAAAAATTTAAAGAGTTTATTTTTCAAAATTATCTTGAAAAAAAATTGTATATGATTGGTTGTTCCCATCTTTTAAAAGCAAGAAAGAACTATAAGAATATAAAGAATATATCTAACACAGAATTCAAAATATATTCTCAAAATGGCGAAGATGGCATTTTGGATTATCTTACTTATTCTTTAGGAATAGAAAGACCAAAATTTTTAGAAATTGGAGTAGGAGACTATTCAGAGTCAAACACAAGATTTATTTTTGAAAGAACATCTCCAAAAGGAATGGTGATTGACTGCATCAATGATTTGGAAAAAAAAATTAAAAAAAGAGTAAAGGTTTGGAAAGGTGATTTAAAAATTATTAACAAAGAAATAAATTCAAAAAACGCACTACAATTATTAAATAAGCACAATATGATGAATAATTTAGATTTATTTAGCCTTGATATAGATGGTGTTGATTATTGGGTTCTTGATAAATTGCCAAAATTTTTTAGTAAAATTGTTGTGCTTGAATATAATCCAACATTTGGGTTTGATTTAGAAATTACTGTTCCGAATATTTCAAATTTTGACAGAACAAAATACCATTACTCAAATTTATGCTTTGGAATGTCTTTTAGAGCAGCAGTAAATCTTATGAATAAAAAAGGATTTTATTTTGTGGGATCTAATTTTTTAAATAATAATGCTTTTTTTGTTTCAAAAAAATATAAAAAAAATGTCTATTTTAAAAATTTAAAAATTGATAATACTAAATCTAATATAGAGTCTAATTTTAGAGAAAGTAGAGATAGAAAGAATAAATTAAATTACCTAAGTGGAAAAAATAAATTAAAAGAAATATTAGATTGCAAAATTGTCAATCTTAGGAATAAAAAAAAAGATATTATAAAAATTAAAAATTTAATATCAAACATTAGCTAGTGATTTATAAATCTCATAAGTTTTATTTCCAGAACTTTCCCAATTATTATTTAGTAGTATTTGGTTTATATCAATTTGATTTATATTATTTTTTCTCTTAATTATTATATTCTCTAATTGATAAATTAAATGATCAAGATTGTTAAATCGAAAATAATTAATTGAATCCTTATAGATATTTTTAAAAACATTTATTTCATTAGACAATACTTTGCAATTCAAATAAATTGCTTCTAAAATAGTTATACCAAATCCTTCATACTCACTTGTGCTTATTAACAATTCACAATTTATGTATAATGATTTAAGCAAACTATCACTACCATTGAGTTTAATTATTTTCTTTTCAATTCCTAATTTTTTAAAATAAGAAAATTCTTCATTAGAAAATTTTTCTCCACCATAACAAACGATATTAAAATTTTCATTGATCTTATTAGTTTTTGCAAATGCTTCAGCTAAAAGTTTAAAATTTTTATATTTTAATCTTCCTCCCACATAAAGAAGAAATGGTTTTTTTAATTTTTCAAATTTAGATATATCTATTGTTTCAATGTCACTTAAATGTTCATAACCATGAGTAATAACACAAGTTCTGTCTTCATTAATTTTATAATATTCAATAAAGTCCTGTCTAGTGTTCTCAGAAACGCAAATAAATTTATCAGTTTTTTCAATAATTTTTTTTCTAAACTCATAATAATTATCTTTATATAAGTGATTAAACTTTTCATGGATTGTGTCATGAATTGTAATAACTTTTTTTTTTAAATAATTTTTTTCATTTTCAGGATAATATAAATCATGAATAACATCTGCTTTGATATTTTTTTTATAAAGCTCAATTAATCTATTATTTAATACTCGTAATATCTTAAGATTTGGATACTTAGGAAGATAAAAACCTTTCTTTTTTATATTTTTGATATCCTTCAAATATCTATTTTTATAAATTGGAGCTATTAAATTAATATCTAATTTTTTTTTTGCTAAATTTTTTAATAAGCATGATGAATATCTGCTTACCCCACCATATTTTTGATGAAAATATTGACTATTATGAATTAAAATTTGCATTTTAATATATATAAAATAAAAGAGATAAAAGTAATCAAATATATAGTATGTCAGAAATATATAATCTAGTTAATTCTATAGCAGATAATAAGTTAGCAATTTTCTTTTTGTCTACATTTTTAGGATTTATGCTTAATTTTTTTTTATCACTAGCTGGATTTAATTGGGTTCGAACTTTAAATCAAAGACTTATCTATATTATTTTTCCACCTGCGATGTCCGTTATATCTTGGACTATTGCTGGCAATTTAGGGTTGTCACTTGGTATGATTGGAGCATTATCAATAGTAAGATTTAGAACACCAGTAAAATCACCAATTGAACTAGTTTTTTATTTTGTACTTATAGTAATAGGAATTTCAATAACAGTTGCTCCAATATACACTGTTTTAATATTTAGTTTAGTTAGTTTCGTTCCTTTCATTTTTAAATACATATACAAATTAGAAGATGGTTATTATGAGTTTTCTGAAAATGAGAATGAATTATCTAAATTATCTATTGCAAACTTTTCTATAAAAAGTGCGTCAACTAATTTAACTTACATAATAGCATCATTAGAATTTAAGTTGTTAGATTTCAAGGAAGATGAAAGTGGAAATTGTGAATTATCTTTTGAAGTGAATAGTCTAGAACAATATCAAAATTTAAAAAATCAACTTATAAAATGTGGAAAAATTCAAAAGTCAGAATTTGTATCTTAATTTTATTATTTATACCCTCTAAACTTTTATTTGCAGAAAGTTTAGATCAAAATAGTAACTTTATAACCGCAAAAAACTATTATGATTTGATGGTCCCCGAAAAAATTAATATTTCTATTATTGGAAAAGAATATATTAAATATTTAAAACAAATAAGAGATGTAGGTGAAAAACAAAATTTGAATTCTAGCTTAATAAACTTCCAAAAAAAAAAATGGATAGATGCTAAAATAAAATCAGAAATATTAGATGATAATCAGATAAATATAGAAATAATTTTACATGGGGATTTTAATGATCATATCTCGCTTCCTTACAGCTCTCTTAGAGCTAAAGTGAAGTCAAAATTTTTCTACCAATTAAAAAACTTCATTCTTTTTAAGCCCAAGACAAGAAGGTATGAGGCAGAAATATTTGGAATTTTATTTTTTAAAAATATAGGAATTTTATCTCCTTTTTCTAGATATATAAAATTAACTATAAATGATAATTTACCTGAAGATTATATTTTTCAAGAAAAAATAACAAAATATTTAATTGAAAGGAAAGGTTTTAGGGAAGAGCCAATTCTTGAGTATGATGAAAAAAATAAATGGAATAAATATATTTTAAATAAGCCACACATAGAGTCAGCTAATTTTTTTAAATTAGAAAATGGAAATTACAGCAATGATATTAAGAATATCGATAAAATTTTCTACGCTACAACACTAAAACAATTTAAAATAAAAAAAACAAATATATCAAATGATCTGTTTGAAAGTTCAATGTTAATAATGGGTGGTTGTCACGGTTTAGCAGCACATAATAGAAAATATTATTTTGATAGCTTGAACGATCAATTTTTACCCATTTATTATGATGGCATGTTGTTTTATGACAAAAGTAATAATCTTTGTGAAATTGAGAGAAAAGATTATCAGATTAAATTATCTCTAAATAATTATGAAATTTTAAAAAAAATTATTAAAGATAAATCGTTTAAATTAAATTTAAAAAAAGAGTACTTAGAATTAACAAATAAAAAAAAAAATTCTATTCAATTTGATTATTTTTGGAACCAAATAGAAAAAAATTTAGATAAATATAAGATAACTATTGAAAAAGATTTAAATAAGAACATTAAAAGGATTTATAGTAAAGATATTTTTTTTGAAAAAAAATTAATAAAATTAAATTTACCATACCCTACGGTATATTTTTACAAAGATATTAAAAATAAAGACTATAAGATTTGTTATAATTGGTTTGATCTTAGTAGCAAAGTTTACCTGATGAATTCTAAGAATAAAATTTACAAAAAAGATCAAGGTTGTAAAAAAATAAAAAAAAAATATGTAAAAGATCTTTTAAAGAGTAAAATTTTTTTTAAAACGAATTTAAACGACAAAATAAAAATTTATCCAATATTGATTGGAAATGTTTATGACGAAAAACTTTATATAAATAATCAAAATCCAGAGGTGAAAAGTATTTTTATAAAAGAAAATATTGAAAATAAGAAAATAGATTTAGAGGCAAATACAATATTGTTGGTAAACATAGCTAGTAAAGTTAGTATAAAAAATTTAATTGTTAACTCCTCAGATGATAATAATTCTTCACTGATATTGAATTTAAACGGCACCACAATTGAAAACTTGGAATTTAATCAACAAAACAAATCTAAAAAAACACACAATCAAAATATAGAGAATAGAAATGTCACTGGCTGTATTAATATTTTTGACTCTAGCTTTATAATTAATCAAATTAAAATAAATGGCTCAAATTGTGAAGATGGCCTTAATGTAGTTCGATCAACAGGAATTATTAAAAATATTTCTGTAGTTGATACGATATCTGATGGAGTGGATTTTGATTATTCAGATATAAAAGTTAAAAATTCAACTTTTAATAATATTGGTGGTGACTGTATAGATTTATCATTTGGACTCTATACATTTAAAAATTCTCAAATTGATATTTGTGGAGACAAAGGAATATCAGTCGGCGAAAACACAAAAGCAGAAGTATTAGACACATTTATCAACAATACAGTTATTGGAATAGCATCTAAAGACAATTCAAGAGTCAAAATTAACAATTTAACTATTAACAACACAGAGAAATGTTTATCAGCATATAATAAAAAATCAGAGTTTAGTGGTGGATATATTGAGTATAGAAATTTTGAATGTAAGAATTATTTAAAAGACATAACGTTTGACAGTCAGTCCATCATTCATGATAAGATAATTCCTACAAATAACTAAATTAAAATATAAATGATTAGACAGGAAAAAAAATATATCCTTCAAAATAATAATGAGAAATTAAAATTTATTAAATTTTTATTTAAAAATGGATTTAAAAATATATACAAAGATAGAGTTAACTTTTCTATTTATTTTGATTATAAGAATTTAAATTTTTTTCATAATAGTGAAGAAGGGTTGTCATTTAGAAATAAACTTAGATTGAGAATTGAAAAAAAACTTTTTCTAAATGATTACAAAAATTTCAATTTAGAAATAAAAGAGTCTTATCCAAATTTTAAAAAGAAATTTTCTTTTTTAAAAGACACCAACTACAAAAAGAATAAAATTCTAATTCAAAAACTTAATTTTGAAAGGAAAATGATATCAAAGAAAATAGTTCCAATATTGAGCACTGAATATGTTCGAAGTTATTATTTTTCAGAAATATATGGCCGTATAACAATTGACCAAAATTTAGAATATCAAATGGCAAAATGGCAAAAAATTTATAAAAGTTTTAATTTTATAGGTAAGAAAAAAGATAAAAGAATTATCATAGAACATAAAACTCAAAATAATTCTTCAACAAATAATTTTGTGACATTGGTATCTAGTAGATTTTCAAAATATTGTGAGGGTGTAAAAATGCTTAATTTAAATAAAATTATTTAAAAATTTTTTTAAATCAGAAGTTATTAAATTTAAATGATTTTATTTAATTTTTAAAGTATAATAGAATTACATTTTTCAACGTTCTAAATATTTCAATTTTAGGAATTTTCGATTTTCCATGAATTCTATTTTTAAAATAAATAGGTATTTCTTTTATATTAAAACCAGATCTTTTAAGTTGAACAATTGTTTCCATAAAAAAACTATATCCATTTGAATTAATTTTATTTAAATTAAATTTTTTTAATTTTTTTAGGTTAAAGCCTCTATACGAAGTAGTAAATTCATTACAATTAATATTCAAAAAAATTTTTATAAATTTATTTCCAAAAAAGCTCAATAGAGTTCTAATAAAACTCATTTCACATTTTCCACCAATCATATATCTTGATCCAATAACAAATTCATGATTTTTCAATATTTTAATCATCTTATTTATTTTAATTGGATCATGGGATAAGTCAGCATCCATTGTAATTAAGTTGGTGTAACCTTTTTTTATTGCTAAATTATATGCAAGTTTATGAGCTGTATCTAAACCTAACTTCCCTTTTCTAACAATTACATTTAATCTTTTTAATCTTTTTTGTAATTTAAAAAGAATTTTTTTTGTACCATCTGGACTATTATCATCAATTATTAGAATATCTGCATTTTTTGAATGTTTTTCTATTTTTTTTATTAATGACTCAACATTATCAGCCTCATTATAGGTCGCGGCAAATATTAATGTTTTATTCATATATTTTTTATTAAACTAAAATATCTTTATAATATAAAGGTAATATTGATAACAATAAAATAAAATTTTAATCTACGAATATTTAATGAAGAAAAAAGCAATTATTTTTGGTGTCAGTGGACAAGATGGCTCTTACTTAGCAAAATTACTTTTGGAAAAAAAATATAGTGTTCTAGGAGTAACAAGAAATACATCAAAAGAAAATTTATTTAGGTTAACTAAGTTAGGCATATTAGATAAAATTAAGCTAATTAAAGGTACAGCTATAGATAATAATTTTCTAAAAAAATTATTTAAACGGAATAATAACATAGGTGAAATATATTATTTAGCTGGATATTCTTCTGTAATAAATTCTTTTATTTTTCCAAAGGAATCTTTAATTAGCAACACTTTAGGGATATTAAACATATTAATTTATGTAAAAAATAGTAAAAAAAAAATTAAAGTCTTTAATGCTGCTTCAGGACAATTTTTTGGAAATTTTAAGAACAATCTATATAATGAAAGTTCAAGAATTTTACCACAAAGCCCTTATGGCGTAGCAAAGGCTGCTGGATATCATTACACAAAAATATATAGAGAGAGCTACAATCTTTTTGCGTGTAGCGGCATTCTGTTTAACCATGAATCTCCTTTACGATCAAAAGAATTTGTTACAAAAAAAATTATTGATATATCTAAAAAGATAAAAAAAGAAAATAAGATTAATTTAAATTTAGGAAATATTGACATTTATAGAGATTGGGGTTGGGCGCCTGAGTATGTGGAGGCCATGTGGCTAATGTTACAAAAAAAAAAACCATTAGATTTAGTTTTAGGTACAGGGAAAAAACACAGTATTAGAGATTTTGTTAAAGAGGTTTTTAAACTAAAAGGCATTAGCATGAAGAGATTAAAAGCTAATCAAAATAATTTAAAAAGAAAAAATGATATAAAAGCTTATAGAGCTGATATAAAACTCGCAAAAAAAACTATTAACTGGCAACCAAAAACAAATTTTAAAAAGATAGTTTATAAAATGGTTAATGATGAATTATTTTAGTTTGATATTTTCAAATAATAGTGTTTTAAGAAATCTACAAATTCAAGCATTCAAAAATGTCAAGTTAAATGGAGTTTGTTTAGAGTTTGGTGCTAGTCATAAATTAAATAGAAACTTTTTGAAAGAAAGTTCAAAAAAGTATAAAACTTTCTACTCCAATATTGATAAAAAAAATAAAAAATTTTTGTTTTTAGATTTAGAAAAAAAAATAAATCATAAAAGAAAATATGATAATATAATCATATTTAATGTTTTAGAACATTTAAGAAATATTAATCAACCTTTAAATAATATTTATTTTATGTTAAAAAAAAATGGTAAAATTTATGGATCAACTCCATTCTTATATAGAATTCATGGCGCACCCAAGGACTACAACAGGTACACTAAGGATTTAATAAAAAAAGAACTTCAAAAAAAAAATTTTAAAAATATCAAGATAAAAGAACTCGGTATGGGTCCATTTTTGGCTAGTTTTTCATTATTAAGAGGATACTTAAAATTTTTACCTATAATTTATCATATTCTAATTACCCTAATGATTTTACTAGATAAAATTTTATTTTTTTTTATGAAACAAGATCCAATAATAATATATCCAATTGGATATGTGTTTTCTGGAGTTAAGAAATAATGAGTAAAGAAATTTTAGTTACTGGTGGCACAGGTCTAATTGGAAGTTATTTAAAAAAAATACTTCCAGAAGCAGAATATGTTGGATCAAAAGACTATAATTTACTTAAAGAAAATCAAGTTCAGACAATGTTTAAAGAAATTAAACCCAATATTGTGATTCATCTTGCTGCATTAGTAGGTGGAGTTCACCATAACATTGAGGAACCTGTAAAATATTTTGAAGAAAATATAATTATGAATACTTTTGTTTTAAAAGAAAGTTTCAAAAACAATGTCTCAAGATTCACTGGTTTATTAAGTTCATGTATTTATCCAGATAATATAAAAAAATATCCTATCGATGAGGATAAGCTTATTCAGGGTGCACCTCACGAAGATTTATTCTCCTATTCTTATGCAAAAAGATGTCTAGCAATACAAATAGATATGTATAATAAAAAATTTAATACTAACTATAATTATTTAATTCCCTGTAATTTGTATGGCGAATTTGACAAATTTGATCCTGTTAAAGGGCATTTTGTAGGTGCATTAATTGACAAAATTATAGAAGCGAAAAAAAATAAAAAAAATTCAATAACATTATTTGGAGATGGAACTCCTTTAAGACAGTTTATGCATGCTAAAGATGTTGCTTTACTTATTAAAGAGATGATAATTAAAAATAAGTTTTATAACATGAACATTGCTACAACAGAAAACTATACAGTAGATAAAATTGCGAAAATTGCTCTTAAAGCATGTGGCGCTGAAAGTATTCAAATTAATTATGACAAAAGTAAACCTAATGGACAGATGAGGAAAGATATAGATATTTCAAAATTAAAAAAAAATTTTCCAGATTTTAAACCAATAGCACTATCTGAGGGTATTAAAGACATATATGAAAAGAGATTTGAAAAATGAGTAAAACTTTGTTATTTGGTGGTAGTGGGTTTTTTGGACCAGTAATTCTCTCAAAAGACTCAAGAATTATTTCAGTCGGAAGAACAAAGCCACCAAAAGAATGTTTAAATAAACATATTCAAATGAATAGTTTGGACGAGCTATCTAAATTAGATAATGTTGAATTTGACAAAGTAATTTTTTTAATAGGAAGTTCAAATCATCATGAAATAAATAAAGTAACAGATATGGGTATTGATTTAAATGTTTATCCGCTTAATAAAGCTCTATCATACTTTTCAAAGAGAAATTTAAAAAAATTTATTTGTTTTACAACAATCTTATTATATGACCAAAAATTTTTTAGTATTCCAGTAAACGAAGATCAAAAAATTAATCCTTATATAAACAAATACGTTTTTAGCAAATATCTTTCCGAGCAAGTTGTAAATTTTTTTTCTACTTCAGTTCCATCGATAATAATTAGATTGAGTAACATCTATGGTTATACAAGACTTAAAAGACCAGATTTGATTCCAACAATTATGCAGGATATTTTTGAAAAAAAAGAAGCTACTATTTGGTCAGATAAACCAAAGAGAGATTTTATTTTTACAGAGGACGCAGCTGATGCTGTTTTAAAAATAATTGATACTGATTATGAAGGAGTAGTTAATTTAGGATCCGGAAAAATGACATCATTGAAAAAAATTTGTGAAATAACTCAAAACCTTTCTGGGAAAAAAATAATATCAAAAAATCAAGAGGTATCTGGTCCTATGGAATTTAATACTGACATAAGTAAAATTTCAAAAATAACAGGCTGGAAACCTAAATTTGATATTTCTCAAGGATTAGAGAAAACTTTTAAGATTATGAAAAATTATTATAATGAATAATAGTTGATCAATTTGATAAAAATTTTTTGTATTACTGTTTTTTTACACAAATATAAAAAAAGATTTATTTATGAAAATATTTTACTGGTCTCCGTTTTTATCTAATATTGCAACCATAGATGCAGTTGTAAATTCGATAAAATCTATAAAAAAATTTGATAAGAAAAAAAAAATTCAGCCTTACATAATTGATGCTACAGGAGAATGGATAGAAAAATCAGATAAGACAAAAAATTTAAATGTGATTAGTCTTGATAAAAAAAAATATTACAACTCTTTACCAAAAGGTGGATATGTTAAAAGTAGATTATCACAAATATTAATCTTTTTATTAAGTTTTAATAAATTAAGAAAATTATTAAAGCATGAAAAACCAGAGTACTTAATAGCTCACCTTATAATTTCATTACCTCTTCTTTTATTTAATATTTTTGATTTTAAAACAAAGTTAATTATAAGAATATCTGGTACACCAAAAATGAATTTTTTAAGAAAATTTTTTTGGTCAAAATTTTCAAAAAAAGTTAAAATTGTAACTTGTCCAACAAAAACTACATACGATAATTTAAAAAGGTTAAAGATTTTTCCTGAAGAAAAACTCAAAATTCTTTATGATCCCGTAATATCAATAAAACACATTCTTATTAATAAAAATGAAACTATTGAAAAGTCATTGTCTAAGGATACTTATATTTTGAGTATAGGCAGACTAACTAGACAGAAGAATTTTTCTCTTTTAATAAAATTTTATAATGAGATAAATAAAAAATACCCGGATATTAAACTTGTTATATTAGGAGAAGGAGAAGAAAGAACAAATCTTGAAGCTCAAATAAAAAAATATCAATTAGAGGAAAAAATTTTTTTATTAGGTTTTAAAAAAAATGTATTTAGTTATATAAATCAATGTCAATGTTTTGTCTCATCCTCATTATATGAAGATCCAGGTTTTGCTATAGTTGAGGCAGGTTGTTTAAATAAGATAATTTTTGCAGCAGACTCAAAAACTGGCCCTTCAGAAATATTAAATGAGTCCAAGCGAGGATATTTATTTGAAAATGATAATTATAAAAGTCTGGTAAATAATTTTTATGATTATAAAAATTCAAGCAAAGAAATAGTTTATAAAAAAAAGATAGAAATAAAAAAATATTGTAAAAATTTTACTTTTTTTTCTCATTATACAAAGTTAATAAAAATTATAAGTTAATTTGAATAGTAAAAAAAATGAAATTCTAATTTTATTTATATCAAAACCAGTAGTTTGATATTTTTTTGAAAGGGTTGATAATATAGGCAATCCAACGTAGCCTAGTCTGATTACTGCAATTTTAAGGATTAAATTTTTTATATTTTTTTTATAAAATTATTGATATACCAGTATTTCATTTATGCAAATTTTAATTACTGGTGCCGCAGGATTTATTGGGTTCAATTTAGCTAATTTTTTATTAAATAAGTCTAATCATAAAATCACAGGTATTGATAACTTAAATGATTATTACTCTATTGATCTTAAAAAAAAAAGATTATCTATATTAAAAAAATCTAAAAGATTTAATTTTCTAAGAGTTAATATAAATGAAAAAAAAGTTGTTGAAGAAATGTTTAAAAAAAAAAAATTTGATATTGTTTTTAATCTAGCAGCTCAAGCTGGCGTAAGATATTCAATAGATAATCCGACAGCTTTTGTGGAGAGTAATATATTAGGCTTTTACAATATTTTAGATGCATCAATAAAATTTAAAGTTAAAAAACTTCTATATGCTTCATCTAGTTCCGTATATGGAGATTCGAAAAAATTTCCTTTAAAAGAAGGTCAAAAAATAGACCCAAAAAATGTATATGGATTATCAAAAAAAGTTAATGAAGAAATAAGTCAAGTTACATCGCTTTATAACGATATACAGTTGATTGGACTGAGGTTCTTTACAGTTTATGGCGAGTGGGGAAGACCCGATATGTTTATGATGAAATATCTAAAATCTTCATTTTATAAAAATCATAAATTTTATCTAAATAATTTTGGAAAACATGTCAGAGACTGGACATATGTAAAAGATGTATGTCAAATATTAAATTTATTAATTAAAATTAGATCTAAAAAGAGGCATGTAATTTATAATATCTGTTCTAACAAACCTGTAAAGTTAATGTCAATAATTAGCAAGATTGATTTATTAACAAAAAAGAAACCAAAAATAACTAAAAGAAATTTACAAAAGGGAGATATTTACAAAACACATGGAAGTAACTTTTTGATTAAAAAAATTACAAAATTTAAAAAATTTACCAGTATAGACACAGGACTTAGAAATACAGTTAACTGGTATATCAAAAATAAGATATAACTTTAATAGACTTAGATTTTAAGAACCCATCAGTAAAAAACTTATTCTAAATATTTTTGGTCAAGTCCAATAAATAAAATTTTAATTTAATCTTTTTAGAATTGAATTAAATTTTTTTGTAATTTTTTGATACAAAAATCTTTTTAAATTTTTTGAACAGATAATTTCTTTTTTTAAGTATTTATTTCTATTTAAATAAAAATCATCCAGTAGTTTTGATAGTTTATCTGAGTCTTTAATAGGAAAAAAAGTTCCTGCTTTACCATTCAATAATATTTCTTTAGGACCTGATTTAAAATTTGATGAAATAATGGGAATTCTATAGCTAGCTGCTTCCACATAAGTATTTGGAAAACCTTCATACAAAGATGAACCAACATATAAATCTGCATTTAAATAAATTTCATTTTTATCAAAAATATTTCGAACTAATTTCACATTTTCTAAATTATTTTTTCTTATGTAGTCTTTCAAATAGAGATAATCTTTGCCATAACCAAAGAGAGTTACTTCAAATTTTTCTTTAAAATTCGATTTCTTTATAGCTTTTAATATTGTGATTTGATTTTTCTGTTCAACAAATCTTCCTACATTTATTAATTTAATTTTATCAAAATTTTTTTTTTTTCTCTTTTTTTTCAAATTAAAAAAACTTGGATTGTATAAAGATAAAACTTTTCTATTAACAAATTTTTCTAAATCATTAGCTGACTCTTTACTATTAGAAATTATCAAATTAGCTTTTTTGTAATAAATCTTAACTAAAAATTTTATAATAATCTTTTTGAATAAATCTCTAAAGTTAATGTAATTTGAAAGCTCTGATAAATGATTTCTCTCAAAAACTATAATTTTTAAGTTTTCCAAACCCTTTAAAAAAAATAATGATAAGACATTCGCAAAATACTGGTTTGATATAAAAATTTTCCTATCAAAGTTTTGATCTTTTTTAATTATCTGTTTTATTTTCCTAAAAGAATAAATTGTTCTTGATGAGTTTAATTTTCTGTACTTTATTTTTTTTGATATTTTATTTGTTAACTTTGGCGAATTAATACTTATAAAATCAATATCAAAATGATTTTTATCTAAACCATTAATAAGTCTTGAAATTGAGAGATCTGCTCCGCCTACCCCTGAGTAAGGGTGAAAAAAATATATTTTTATTTTATTTTTCAAATAAAATTTTTTTTTTTGTTAAACGTAATAGATTTTTTATGGAAAAGGATCTGTCCCTTTTTTCTCTCATTGGATTTAGAGTATCATTAGTTTTCTTTTTGAGTAAAGCAAAGCCTGATGAAATAAAAGAATACTCTAAATCAAAATTAGATGTGTTATCAGAATAAATATCTAAAATAACATTAAATGTTTCTTTATTGTTTATTTCACACCAAAAATTGTCTCGATAACTATTTTTTAAGTAAGGTAACCATGAAATGTCATCAATAAAAAAATATCCACCTTTTTTTAAAAGATCATAATAATTATAAATTATATTTTTTACGTGATTTGCTTCATGTTGGCTGTCTAAAAGAATTACATCAAATTCATTATCGATTTTGCTTTTAATTAATTCAAAATTATCATCTCTTGAGTGGATAAACTTCCAGGTATTTGAGTTTATAAGATTACTATAATTATCTAAGTCTACAGAAAATACCTTTCCATTGTTTTTTTCAGCTAAACTAACAAACAGTTTAGTTGAGATACCTTCTCGGACACCAAACTCTAGAATTTTAACATTATTTATGTTTTTAATTTTATCATATAAATAAGTGTTTAGTTTATGATTATTGTCACTCATATGATTAAGATATTATTTTAATTTGATGTTAGTTTATAGTTTTTTATCTTAGAATGTAAATAACAATTTTTAATAGATAAATAAAACCATTTTTAACATTTGGAATTATTATTCAATTTTGAGTAAACAATTATTTTTTTATTTGAAATTTTTTTACACTCCAAAATATCTTCAATAAAAAAATTGTCTGAAAACTTATTTCTGTGAAGGAAAATAACATTTGGTTGAAATTCTTCGTTAATTTTTCTTTTTTCAAATTTTCTTTTTAGTCTTTCTATTTCATTTTTAGGAATTGCTATAGATTGTACATTTAGAGGACTCGTATTATTTATAATCTTTGTCTCCTCTTTACTAAAATCTTTTGAATTTTTATAGGTTTGAAGTTTACTCGCAGAGTATCTTCCCCAAAAAAATAATTTAGTATTATGATTTGTTATACGCCATGTAGAAAGTTGATTTTCAAAAAACTTTGAAAAATTTGGATAATCTAATTTTAAAAATTTGAAGCTGTCGATTAGATCATTTTCAATCATTAAGTGAGTTTTTGACACAAGTTGACCACTTAAAGGTTTTATTTCATTTACATCATTTAAAATTGCCCAGACCATTAATCTTGAGTCAAATGTAAGTAAACTAACATTTTTATTAGTTTTAATTAAATCTGTTATGTTTTTAAATCCTGTTCTGTATGAAACGTAATCGTTATCTGAATTTTTTTTATTAAATGTATTAAATAAATGAAAATTATAAAAAAATATAATTAAAAAAATACCTAAATAATTTATTAAATTAAAGTTTGATTTTAATACGATTTTTTCTTTTAAAAATGAAAAACAAAAAATTAACAAATATAAAAAAGTGCAGATTACTATTGAATTTATAAAATGATAATTAATTCCGTTTTTATTAGAAATTAAAATAAAAACAAAAGGAGCTAATAAAGAAGATAAAAATAAGATATATAGAATTTTAATTTTTTGGTAATTAATCATTTTAAATTTACTAGAATAGATATTTAATAGAGATATTATTGTTATTAATAAGATAACATTTAGACTAAACAATTTTGAGATAAGATATTTTAATAAAATTATCTTTTTTTCAAATGTAAAATTAGTTACAAACAGCCTCTCCATATAATCTGGCTCAGCAGAAAAAACAAAGTAAACAAAAGGCATCATTAAGATGCCAAAAAAAAATATAAATAAAAAATATAAATTTAAATTTTTAAGACTAATAATTTCTGATAATTTCAACTTATAAAATACGAAAATAGTAAAAGCTAAAATTTCTATCATAAAGAAATAATAAAATGAGGATAATGAAAAGGATAAAATTAAAGCTAAATAAATCATGTTTTTTTTGGTAAATATTTTTTCTTCATCAATAATTAAAAAATAAAGAATAAATAAATAGAAAAAGATATTAGAAACTAATGGTCGAGGAAACCTTAGGCCATATATCTCATCCAGAGCAATCATGTAGGGTAGAGAATCAATCTGCAAAAAATTTATTATCGTGGGGATACAGAATATAAAAATGGCAATCAAAATACTTGAAGAATTTGAAAATTGTAATTTTTTAAAAATTTTAAAAAAAATTAATATAAATAAAAATATACAAATAAATTCAAGAAATAAAAATGAATAACCCCCAAAAATATTAAACATAATAGCGGGAAGCACAGCAGCATAAAATGGGGTTGGAATGTTTTTAAGATTAGCAACATTATTATCAAAAGATTTATTAAAATTTAAATTAGATAACGCTTCTGGATATATATAATAAAAATAACCATCATTAGGAAAGTCAAAAATTATTTTTATTGATATATCATCTTTAAAAAAATAGTATGAGAATAACCATTTAAAAATGAACACAAAAATAGTACACACTAAAATATAATTTAAATTTTTTTTATTTTGAATCATTTATTCGCTTGTTCTTTTTTGCAAAATAAATATTTAAATCAAATAAATTTACATTAATATTGATTTTTTGGAGAAATTTTATTTTATTAATGAATTTAAATAAAAATTTTAATTTTGGAAAAATTAATTGTAACTTATTAAGAAGATAATAAAAGCTTACTATTCTTGAATCATTTTTAATTTTAATTATTTTTAAATTGTTTTCTAAACAAATTTTTTTTAATGTTCTATTTGAAAAATAAAACAAGTGCATGGGTAGTATCCAATGATAGTTTTTTCCTGTAATCCTGGCATATAATGAGTCCATATTGTATGTGGTAAAAATTAATAACCCATCTGGTTTTAAAATTTTTTCAATTGTTTCTAGCATTTTAAAAGGATTTGAAAAATGCTCAATTACATCTGCCATTATTATTATATCATATTTGAGTTGTCTCTCTGAATGTTCTTCGATAGTTTCATTAAATATTTCTAAATTATAATTTTTTTTGGAATACTCAGTTCCATGCTTTGAAAGCTCTAGACCAGAATAATTTTTTACGTTTGGTTTAATAATATTACCAAAAACACCATAGTATGAACCTACTTCGAGAACTGATTGATTTTTGTTAAAATTATAAGAAATTTTTTTATATAGGCTTGAGAAATATTTCTCTCTCTGAGGAATTTCATTTATATAGATATCATCTACAACATTGTTATATTTATCTTCAATCTTTTTGTTAGGTAAAACAGCTGCTAATTTGGAAAATTTTAGATCACATTTATCACACTTAAATATTTTTGGTTTTGAATAGGAATTAGTAGTGCAATCAAAGTTAATGTCATTAAAGTTATAATTTGATCCATAGTCGTATAATAGTGTAACATTTCCTCTACATTTGATGTTTAAGCAGTTTTTCATTACCTAGACTTATACCAAACATTCTAAATTTAACCATACCTACCAGAAATTATTGATAATTTAATTAGAAATTTAAAAATATTTTATTATAAATATGCATTAAGATTACTTTATTACCAAATATGAAAAATCAACTTAAAAAATTAAAAATTTTTATCGCAGGTCATAATGGCATGGTTGGAACTGCGTTAAAGAATTATTTGATTAGTAATAATGTTAAAAAAATTATAACAGCTTCTAGAAATGATCTAGATTTGCAAGTAGAGAAGGATGTAGAAAAATTCATTAAAAAAAACAAACCTGACATAATTATTAACTGCGCAGGTAAAGTTGGTGGAATTTTAGCCAACTCAACTTATCCAACAGAATTTTTATATGAAAATATTTATATACAAACAAATTTAATAAAATCTGCTTATAAGAATAAGGTTAAACATTTTATAAATTTAGGAAGCTCGTGTATCTATCCGGGTAATTCTAAACAACCAATAAAAGAAAAATATTTACTATCTAGTGATTTAGAAAAAACTAATGAAGCATATGCTTTAGCTAAAATAGTTGGATTAAAAGCATGCCAATTTTATAATGAACAATATAACACAGATTATTTTACACTAATGCCATGCAATTTATATGGACCTAATGATAATTTTGATTCAAAAAATAGCCATTTTATTCCTGCTTTAATTAAAAAGTTTATAAATGCAAAGAATAAAAAAAATAATTTAGTAGAAGTGTGGGGATCCGGAAAGCCAAAAAGAGAAATAATGCATGTAGATGACTTAGCATCAGCTATATTTTTTATTTTAGATAAAAAAGTTAGAAAAGATAGGAATTTAGAAAAACTTTTAAAAAAAAATTGTGTAATTAATGTGGGATCTGGTCAAGAGCTCACTATTAAGAAATTCGCAGAACTTATTTCAAAGTTAACATCAGGAAAATTTAAATTAAAGTTTAATAAAAGATATCCCGATGGAACAAAGAGAAAGATACTTGACAACACAATACTAAAAAAATTTGGATGGAAACCAAAAATATCTCTTAAAGATGGTTTAGAAAATACAATCAAGTGGTACGTGGAAAACTCTAAATAAATATAAATTGATAAAAATTAAAAATAAACTTGGTAAAACAAGAATATATTCAAGAAAGTTTATACAAAAAATTATTCCAGAAGAAAAATTTATTACAAGTAAACTTAAATTAAAAAAAACTCAACCAGTTGCTTTTGGTGGCCTTAGATTCAAAAATTTATTTAAAAATAGTATTAAAAAAAAACCATTAATTTCGATAATTATGCCAAACTTTAAAGGTTTGAGCATTGAGAAAGCAATAAAGTCAATATTGAAACAAAATTATGAAAATTTGGAGTTAATTGTTATCGATGGTAACTCAGGAGAGGATACATTAAAAATACTAAAATCTTATAATAAAGATATTGATATTTGGATAAGTGAAAAAGATAAAGGAATGTGGGATGCTTGGAATAAAGGTTTTAAGTTAGCAAATGGAGATTATGTTGGCATTGTAGATTCCTCGAATATACTTTACCCAAATGCAATTAAAATTTTAATCAGATATATTAATAAATTTCCATCACACGACTTCATATGCGGAACTGTAAAAAAAGATAACAAAATTTATGCTGGATTTAGACCTAATGACATTAAGAGACAATTTAACATTATTCCTTCATCAATAGTTGGTTTTTATATAAAATTAGAGTCATTGAAAAAAGTGGGTTTATTAAACATAAAATATAAATATTCTTCAGATTATGATTTCTTATATAGGATAATTGTAAAGAATAAGATGAGAGGAGTACATACAAAAGCTCATGAAATTTTTGGAGACTTAGGTGATAGTGGCATTTCATCAAAAAGTAATTTTTTAATAAAAATAATTAATGAAATAAAAATTAGGTTTAATAATGGTCAGAATATATTTGAGCTAATATATATATTATTAGGAAGGTCAATTATGAAAATATTTAGAAATGCATTCGTAAAAAAAAATTTATAAATGAAAAACTTAATAATTTTTATACCATCTATTGAAAACGCAGGTGTAGAAAAAAATTTATTTATCTTATCTAATTATTTTGCAAAACATATAAATAATACTTATCTTGTTACAGCAAATAATAATTATAAAAAAAAATTTAATAAAAAAATTAAGATAGTATGTCCAAAATCTAGATTTTTTAATAATCAATCAAGAGCAATAAAATCTATTTGTTGTTTTTTTTTGATATTAAATTTGTTTAAACGTAAAAAATTTGTACTTTTTTCTTTTCAGCAAAACTTATTTGCATTAATAATATCAAAAATTTTCAGTGTAGATCTCATTATAAGATTAAATACTTCTCCGAATAAATATATTAGCAATTATTTTCAAAAAATAATTTTTCAAACAATTTATAAATTAGCAAATGAGATCATAGTAAATAGTAAAGATTTTAAAAAAAATTTAAAAAAAAAATTAAATGTAAAATCTAGTTATATTTACAACCCAATTATTACAAATAAAAAATTTAAAAAAAAAAGAAAAAAAATTAATAAGTATTTAAAAATTTTAAACATAGGTAGATTAACACATCAAAAAGATCAAATGACATTATTGAGGTCATTAAAATTATTAAAGGAAAATAATATTAGGTTTAAAGCAAGTATAATTGGTGGTGGTTATAATTATGATAATTTAAAAGAATATATTAAAACACACCAACTTCAAAAAGAAATTAAATTATTGGGATACAAAAAAAATGCTCATAAATTTATGAATAAAGCAAACCTTTTTGTATTATCATCGAAATATGAAGGTTTACCAAATGTATTAATTGAAGCACAAAAATATAATTTACCAATAATTTCTACAAATTGCCCAACGGGCCCCAAAGAAATTTTATTAAATGGAAAGTTGGGTGAATTGTATCCAGTTTCAGACCATAAAAAACTTTTTTATAAGATTAAAAATTTTTATTTAAATCAAAAATATTTAATTAGAAAATCTAATCTTTCACAAAAATATTTATATAGATTTAATACAAAAACAAATTGTATTAAATATTTAAGAATAATTAAAAAATATATTTAATTAAACAAATGAAAAAGAAAATAAGCATTATCACAGTTACAAAAAATTCTGAAAAATATTTAGAAAAAAATATTTTGAGTGTTCATAAACAAAAATACAAAAACTATGAACATATAATAATAGATGGAAAATCTACAGATAAAACAATTGATATAATTAATAAACATAAAAAAAAAATTAAATATTTTATAAGTGAAAAAGATAAGGGCTTATACGATGCAATGAATAAAGGTATAAAAAAAAGTAACGGGGATATTATAGGAATATTAAATTCAGATGATATTTACTATAAAAAAACTTTAGAAATTGTGAATAAATATTTTAATAAATATAAAAAATTAGATTTTTTATTTGGAAGTGTACACAAGCATAAACTTTTACATGGCTATTATCCAAAAAAAATTAAATGGACATTTGGATTTTATTCAACACATTCAATTGGTTTTTTTATTAAAAAAGAAGCTCACAAAAAAGTAGGCTTTTATAATATTAAATATAAATATTCAGCTGATTATGATTTGTTTTATCGCCTTATAGTGAAAAAAAAGATGAACGGAATGGCAACAAGAAAAAGTGAAGTTTTTGGAAAATTTAGAAGAGGGGGCTTATCTTCAAGAATAAGATATATTGATTTTTTAAAAGAATGTTCTCAGATTAGATTAGATAATAAACAAAATTTTTTTTTAGTTTATTTAATTTTTTTTGCAAGATTAATCAAAAATTTTAGAAAAATATTATTATGAAAATTGCTATTTGTATTTGTTTTAGTAAAAAAAATGAGATTTATCACCACAAGATAATAAATAATCTTAATATAATTAAAATTCCTAAAGAATGTAACTTATCATTTTATTTAGTAGTAAACAATAATCCCACTAAATTGATCGATTTAATAAAAAAGATAATAACAAATAAAAAAATTAATATATTTATTTTAAATTCAGTTAAAAAAGATATTCCAAACACAAGAAATATATTCTTATTAAAAATTAAAAATAAAAATTTGGATTATGTAGGATTTTTAGACGATGATTGTAAAATTAATAGGAATTGGGTATTTTTAATGACTAATTTTATCACTAAATACAAATGTGATATTGTCGGCGGTCCTCAATATCATAAAGTTACAAATCTTAAATATAAGAAATTATATAATATATTAGAGCCCCCCAACACAAATAAACAAAATATTAGATGGGTAGCCACAAATAACTGTTTTTTTAAGAAGAAAATTTTAGATAAGACTAATTTACTATTTAATCAATATTTAAAAAATATAGGTGGTAGTGATCAACTTTTTTTTAGAAAATTAAAAAAAAAAGGGTTTTCTATCATGTGGAATTCTAAGGCTTCAATAGAAGAATATCTCCAAGTTGATAGAGAAAATTATATCTGGTTCTTAAAAAGAAATTTTAGGTATGGTTATTCGGGCCTAATTATTGATAAAAACATTTATGGAGAAAAAATGGGTTATTTGATGAATATATCTAAGATAATTCTTTTATTTTTTTTAAGCTTAATCAATTTATTTCTTATCTTTAGGGAATATAATCTTATAAAATCTCTATTTTATTTCGTGAAGGGTAGTGGTAGACTTGTATCTATGTTTGGATATAAAATTAATAAATATCAATAAATAATATTCAAAGCTAAATAGTAAGTTGTAAAATAAAATATTATCCAGTTAATACCTGGAATTATAGATTTCTCAATTCTCTTTTTATCATAAAAAGACAAAAGTAAGATAAAGAACATTGGCTCAAAATATTTTTGAAAAATAAAAAAACCTGTCGAAAACGTTACAAGTAATGACAATGATAAGAAATAATTACTTATACTGTTTCCACTATAATATAATATTAAAAAAATCCCAAAATAAGCAGACACGAGAAAAATATAATTATTATCTAAAATAATATTAGAAATCTTATAAATGATACCACCACCAATATTACTCTCATAATAAAAATAATTATATAGTATAAAAAATACCAAAGTAATAATTAAAATTGTACTTTTTTTTTTTAATATTTCTAAAAATAACAATCTATAATTTATGGAGTTATTGTAAAAATATTGAAAAATAAATGGTATTAAGTAAATAAAAATTATTGATGAAGATATTAAAATTGAAGATTGAAAATTTGTTATATTTATATCATTCAATCTTAACCCAAACAATAATACTGGATTTTTAATTAGAAAAATTAAACCAGGAAGTCCAAGTGCTGATATAAAAATTATTACTTTAGGAATAGGTATTGCTTTTTTTTTTATAATTATTAATAAATAAAATGGAAATAAAAAAACATAAAATTGTTTAACATACGCAGCTAGAGCTAAAAATAAAATACTGCAGTATATATATTTACTTCTTTCAAAATTTGACTTTTCAAGCTTGAGAATGAAATAAATACTATAAAGTAAAAAAAATAAGGCAGTTATGTGAGAATTTCCCCATATTGCGGAATATTGAAAGCCGGGTAATATATAAATTATTGAGGCTAAAACTAATAATTTTTCTCTACTAATATTTTCATATTTTATTACTAAACACTTATAAAATAAAACAGGTAAAAATAGTGATATTATAAAAAATATTAATAAGTAAATTTTTAAATTTGAATTAACAAAGGGTATCTGTGAAATGATTAAATGATGAAGTGGATAATTTAAAAGTTTAAGATCAACACCTAGTTCATACAAAAAAAGATTATTTATATCTTTTTTTAATAATTGAATATACTTCCAGTGAGTTTTTAAGTCACTTACAGCACCACCATTTTTCGTAAATATATTGAATTCACTTAAGTATTCATTTATTTCATTATAAGAAGCTATAGCTGATAAATTAATATTTAAATAAAAACTTATAATAGCTGAGCTAATGGCAAATATGCTAAAGGTATACGCAACAATTTTGTTATTATGATCCATATATTATGTCTATAAAAAATCGAGTTAGTATTATTATACCTTATTATAGAAAAAAAAAATACTTTCAAGAAACAATAAAATCAATCTTAAATCAAACGTATAAAAATTATGAAGTTATAATTATTTATGATGATACTTGTTTGGATGAGCTAGAATTTGTAAAAAATAATTTAAAAAAAATAAGAATTAAAAAACTTATAATAAACAATAAAAACTATGGTGTGGGTTTTTCTAGAAATAGAGGTATATCGCAAGCAAGAGGAACCTATATAGCATTTTGTGATGCTGATGATACTTGGAAAAAAAATAAATTATATTCACAATTAAAATTTATGTTTAAAAATGATTTAGAAATTTCATATACCAATTATTTTATTATTAATGAAAAGTCTAAGATTATCGGAAAATTTAAATCTTTAAAAAAACTTAATTATAAAGATCTTCTAAAAAGTTGTGATATTGGCTTGTCTACTGTCATTTTAAAAAAAAAATTTTTTTACAATAATAAATTTAGTAAATTAAAAACTAAAGAAGATTATCTTCTATGGTTAAAAATTGCCAAGAAGATAAAATTTATTTATGGCTTAAATCAGTATCTTTCATCATGGAGAGAAAATAAGAACTCATTATCATCATCAACAATACAAAAGTTGTTGGATGCTTATAGATTGTATAGATTGC
>Ga0209223_10000546_pt1 | contig 43341 bp, 40 predicted proteins | sample COG_06_FD_184750 | JGI IMG/M metagenome (GOLD analysis project Ga0209223, IMG submission 184750) | Pelagic Microbial community sample from North Sea - COGITO 998_met_06 (SPAdes) (version 2) | ecosystem: Environmental > Aquatic > Marine > Neritic zone/Coastal water | place: Helgoland, sampling... | reverse complement strand
GTCGGGCGTTGAAAGTCGTGGCGAGATGTTTGTGGGGGAACTGATGAGTGACGGAGGCGTAGGACCTTCGCGTAATCCAAACATTGCGTATCCGAGCACGCAGTTTATGGGGTGCAAGAAGGATAGTGATACGATGGGCGAGTATATTCGTTACTTGGAACGTCTCAACTCGACAGATTACACTTCCGAAAGCATTTTTCTGGGCGAGGATTCTGAATGGTGTAAGAAGAAGATAGCCGAATGCGAGCTGACGCTTATACCAGGCAAACACCTTGGTGCACGGCATATAGATGGAGGCGTGATGAAAATCGAAGAGTTGATGGGCAATTCGTATGTTGACATAGAAAAGGACGCGCTAGGCATTTACATACCGGAAAAGGAAATCTTGCGTCGTTCAAAGTTCCAATGGTTTGCGCGGTTGTCCACCGGACAGGCGCTGACAAGCGATACTGTAATCGGGAAATATCTGGTGATTGCCTCGAGCGAGACGTGCATGAAACAATAATAATTGAATAGGAATACATTAACCGATACAAAAATAAACATTATAATATACTATGAATTATGAAACCACAATGCATAGTATATGGGAAAACTTACCAGAAGATACGATAAACAAGATTTTATCTTATGGAGATCCTATCAACACACAGAAATACAAATGCGTGCTAGAACAGATATTATACTACATACGGGAGTTTAATTATCACCGCACTAATAATTACAGACCATTTTGTAGATGGTACAATGTTTCAGAAACAGATTATTATAGGTATGCGTTGCGGGAAGTGTTTTTGAAGAAACACGTGAATAAATATTACGGCGATTTGAATATGAATTATCATAGCAATGAACCTCGTTTTGCAATTGTCAATTATCAGAACAGAACTTTGAATGTCCCTATAAATAATTACTCGGATATAATTACGCGGATATAATGACCGTGTTAAGCGGTTCTTCGAGAACCGAAATGACATTATTGGTGAAAAGCGCGAGTTCGATTTCATCCTCGTGGATGTTATGGAATGCTGCGATATACTTACAAATGACAGAAATCACCGCATATTTTTCGTCTTCGGAGAGAAGGGGTGTCATTTTGACAAAAAGGAAATAGTTATCAAGAATATCCATAACAGAGTATCCTTTGTCGAAGAGATAGTACATCATTTTGATTGCCTTTGCAATCTCATTGTTCCTACAAAGTGTTGTATAGCGAACAAAATCTTGAAAGGCAATATTGGTACATACTGACGACGCTAGTTCAAGCGTAATATGCTGTGAGAGAAGTTTAAGTTTTTCGAGATAATTTATAAGGATGCGAACCGAATTATTGGAGATAGAAAGAATAAACTCTTCGGCATCTTCTGTGATGTAAATATTTTCTATTTTACATATTCTCTTTGAGATTTTGGAGAGATTCTCTTTTTTAAGTGCCTTGACTCGTATAATCGACATTCGCGATTGAAGACTCTCTATCACCTTCTGCGTGTTCATACATGAAGCAATGAAATGAACGTTGTCGCTGTATTTATCGATACAATTACGAAACACTTGTTGACTTTGTTCGTTTATCACATCGAGGTCGTCAAGGATGATTATTTTTTTCTTCCCGGGGACAGAGGATGATGTCTGGCAAAATGTTTTCACCTCCGACCTGTAGTAAGATATCCCCTGCTCTTTCAAGCTATTGATAGAGAGAATATTATCGCTCTTCACACTACCCTCGTAGTATTCTCTGACAATGGCGGAAATAAGTGACGTTTTTCCACACCCGGTGTCCCCAACAAAGAGGACATTCAAACTGTCCATCGATATCAGCGTGCGAATGACCACAAGCAGTTCTTCGTCGATTTCAAAGTCTTTAAGAAAGAGAGGTTGATATTTGTATATGAAAGGCAATTCCATTTAGTCGTTGTCTTTATTCGTAAATAAGTATTTAAGTTTATCTAGGGGATAATTTATATCATGTCAGACGCGAAAGGATACTATGAGACATTGGGTATAAAACCGAACGCATCGGGGGATGAGATCAAAAAGGCATATCGTAAACAGGCATTTCTTTCACATCCAGACAGTGCCCGCCCTTCAAAGGGCGACACCACCGCGAAGTTCCACGCGGTGAGCGAGGCATACGACGTTTTGGGCGACGAACAAAAGCGCAAGAATTACGACCGAGGGTTTTCCGCAAATTCCGGACATGTAGGCAATGCTGGTGGAATGGCCGAACATTTTGCCCACGGAAACGGAGTTCCTCAAGATATTTTCGAGTTCTTTAAGAATACCGCGTTTGGGGGAGCAGATGCGTTCGGTGGACCTGGCCATCATCAAACCCATTTCTTTCATGTGGATGGAACCGGTCGTATGAGTTTTCAAGAAGCAATGCAGCGTCCAACTCCCATTGTTAAGACGGTGCAAATCACGCTTGCCCAGGCATTTGCGGGATGTAAATTGCCGGTTGAGGTTGAGCGGTGGGTATGCGATGGCTCGGTGAAACAAAAAGAGACGGAGACAATTTACGTTTCAATCCCGGAAGGGGTCGATGATAACGAAATTATTGTGTTGCGCGACAAAGGCAATGCCCTTAGTGATAGCAATAAGGGACACATCAAGATATTTATCAAGGTTTCAAATACCACAGGCCTAGAGCGTCGTGGATTAGACCTGATATTCAGCAAGACGATTACGTTGAAAGAATCCCTGTGTGGTTTCACATTCGACATGGACTATTTGGACGAACGCATGTTCAAAATAGATAACCACAATGGCGTCGTCATTTCACCCGGTTACAAAAAGGTGATACCTGGATTAGGAATGAAGCGCGGAGACCACAAAGGAAATCTTATTATCGAGTTCATAGTTACGTTTCCGGAGAGATTAACGAAGGAACAAATCGCAAACATAAAAGAACATATATAGCGTAAATAAATGGAGAAGGAAACAATATTATAATCAAACAGATGATATTATTGTTGGTAAGGTAAGGCAACGCAAACGCAAAGCAACGCAACGCAAACGCAAAGCAACGCAAAGCAAATCAGAGAAAACAATGTTACGATTACGAAATTCGTTTAGTCTCAATATTAGCAGAAACAATGTAAAGTGAATTTTCAGTCACAATAATATACTCCTCCTCCACCTTGTAAATTTTGGCAATCGGCGAGGTGTATTCATCTTCACTTTTCACTAACAGTTTCTCTCCACCATCGTCTCTCACACCAATTAATACCTTTTTGTCTTGTGAGTCTGCCCAGTAATCCATCATAATAGGTTTGTCGTCGACAATTGCTAGTTTAGTGCAATGTATTAAACACTGTGCGCTCGGCGTGTCATACTGTGTCTCGGTCATTATTATATAATAACCGCATTTAATGCTTTAAATACTTATTTATAGACTTATTTATATACCAAATACTATGACCCTATCATTACAACATGCCGAAAATTATAAAAGACAACTCGAGAACACCACAACTGAAATATTTGTGATGTATATGGGTATAGTTCAAGAATTCTTGGTACAATGTATGGACTCCATATTTATCACGGATGTATCATACTACCGATATATTATTCTCAAGGGAATAGAGACAATTGCCCATGTGTTTCGGAATTTACTTCTTTACACCAATAATCTCAACATAACATACCATCATTCGCAAAAAGCATTTTACTATTACGTCGAGTTCATCGGGCAAATAGGTGAAGAATCGCACTCTTTTTTACAACTAAACTCCAAAGACGCAACACTCTTTGTCTACAAGAAAACTATTTTTGATATTAAAAAGGATTTTTCGAGCCATTACAAAGGTGATACAACAGAGACCACACAATTCATTATCGACAACGTTGCTATGTTGACAGGTATATACAACCGGTGTTTGGAAAGCATATTTTGTAGCGAGCAGTGGAACACAGAAACCTGTAAAAACATGCTGAAACTAGTCGATAACCGAATGTGTAAATTCACACAAAATATCTTGAATGCTGATGCTAATGGCAACGCTAATAATGGCAACGCTAATAATGGCAACGCTAATAATGGCAACGCTAATAATGGCAACGCTAATAATGGCAACGCTAATAATGGCAACGCTAATAATGGCAACGCTAATAATGGCAACGCTAATAATGCTAATGAGCACGTATATAACAATGTAATCAAAATGTTAGAGCAAGTCCATATAAAAAATGCGGAATATGGTATCGAATTAATACCTATTTTGGAAGTTTTTACCCGAAAAATTAAAGGCAAGAACATCACAAAAGAATATTTGAGAACACGACTGTCACACGAAGATCACGATACAATCATTCAAGAACTCACACCGCTTCGTTACGTCAATTGGTTACTTGCCGAGATTTGATTCGACGAAACAACACCTTCTTCCGGGGAAGCAGATACGATTATCTTCCGTTTTCGTATCTTGCGTTTCTTTGGTTCTTCTTTGCTTGAAGAATCGATAATCGCATCACCAACATTCTCATATTCGCTGTCTAAGATATTACAGACAAACATATAAATTTCATCGAGAACAGGTTCGGTGCATTTTCCAACAATCAATACACTACCTGTTCGAAATATCATGAACGATATTTTTGTGATCCCCTCCTTTCCCGAATGTTCCGAATGATCCGAAGGTTGTTGTCCGGTTTGGACGCTTAGTTTCGGGTCGTAATAAAACTCCGACTGAATACCCGGATACGAACAAGGATCGTAAGAACAGTTTATCTTATACTGGAATTTGAGTAGGTCGAACATCTTGTCTCTGTTGATGAAATAACCGCAGTTGAAATTTGAATTTATCAGCACTGTTTCGCACTTCCCCTTCAGATAAGTCAAAGGTTCATCGGTGTCCGCAAGTGGACGAAGAATATTTGTGAGAAGGTCAAGCACCTTATTGAGAATCTCGTCCGTTTGAATGCCGGGAATTTCCAATTTCCCTGTGTTGAATATTTTCACATGAACCTCCTTGTATGCCTCTTGATACATAACTCTTAATATGAGAACAAAGCAATTGTAGAAGGCGCTCTTTTTCTTACAACGATAGCTGATGATATCTTTTTTACACAGACCAATACTAATCTTCCTTACGTCTTTAAATTTGACCCGACCTTTCGGATTTACGATGCGGGTGATGACATGGTCGTCGATGTGGTGATTGTGCTCACCACATGATTTGCTAATGTTTGCGTGAATACCTGCCAATTCTTCTTCGCACAATGAGTTGAACTTCATCTGTTTTTTCACAACACCTTCACAGGGTATGTGGTAAGGAATTACTGACACTTTCCAGAAAACGTCCGCGAGATTTATTTTGTGCGATAGGTACGATATCTTGGTTTTGGTAGAGACGTAAAGAGACCCACATTTAGGGCGTTTGACAATTTTATCGCACACAGAGTGTGACACACCCCCCAAAACAGCTCCATCTCGAGAACCAGAAACAGACCCAGAACCAGACCCAGAACCAGACCCAGACCCAGAACCAGAAACAGACCCCAATTTATCGGTATCTGTATTTGCATTGGTATGGGTATCGGCATCTACATTGGTATCGGCATCTACATCCGCATTTACGTCGAGATAGGAAATGTCCTTTTCTATATTATTTCCTTCACAAAAACTTTGCCAGGCCGCATCAATGTCGTCCATGGCATCCATGTAATTTATCTCCTTACTCATTCTTTAAGTTATTCTATTTCAATTATTTTCTTAATGTAGTTTAAAGAATGAACAACCCATCTCCAAGTTTCACATACGAGAGATCAGAACCAATTTCGATACCGAATTCGAAATCGAAATCGAAAACATTAAATGAAACAAATGGGTTCATTGAATATAATTTAACCCGGCATTTTTTTGACCCGAATAAATCGTCACCCCCGAACAGTTGGAATACGCGTTTGAAACTGCGTCTCAGCGAGTCACGCGGTGAACAAAGTATTCAGTCGAATAACTGAGTAAATTTTGATGTGCTCCACATTTGGGTCTTGCAAATGCATGATAAACTCCGCAAATTTCAGGAAGTCTCTGGTCAAAAATTGTGATTTGTATCGAATGATATAATTCAGGTAGTCCTTGATTATATTCTTTGCTTCAATATTGTAGTCATTGCTAATGGTGTCAAGGAACGACGGTCCCGTTTCCTGAAAATCATCAGCACATACAATTTCGGTGAACGTCTCCCATAATTTATCGTCTAACACCTTGTGTTCGCTCATTATATTTTGATTGGATTGCATGTAGTTTATCATGCTCCGTATGTCTGATTTGTAGAGCTGCTGAATCGATAAGAGTGTCTCATTTGACAACGAAAGATTCTCGGACACACTTATTTTTGTAAGAAACTCAATGATAAGATTTTGCGGAAGTTGGTTGAAGCGCAGACGCATAAATTCGTTTTGCAAGGACTCGTCGATCCTGGTAATATAATTACAAATAAGACAAAAACGGACATTGCCATCAATGCCGCGAAGCAGACTTTTGAGTGCTTGCTGTGCGTTTTTCGTCATATAATCCACCTCGTCTAGAATGACGAGTTTCGTTCCGTTGGTAAATAGAGCCTTTGAATGAACAAACTGATTTATTTGGTTGCGTATAATATCTATGCCCCGTTCATCCGACGCATTAAGATGGATGACGAGACCTTTATTATGCTGATTATGTTTACGCTGAAACGCATCGACCAGATTGATGATTGTTGTTGTTTTACCTGTTCCAGGCGGACCATACAATAGAAGATTCGGGAAATAATTTGTTCGCAGTATTGATTCTAAAATAGTTTTGTTGTTTTCGTCCAAAACGATGTCTTCGAAACAAGTCGGGCGATATTTTTCGACCCATGGACTGTTTTCGTGCTTCATAGGAAGTATACATTGTATCATACAATCTATGTTTAATATCAAACACAACTTACTAGTTATACATACTTTCATTGTATATTTCACGAAAACGTTTGATTATAATTGAAATGAATTAAATGGTTATTTGTTCGGTATACAAGATATGAATAATACTAACATCGCGCTGAGCAATGGCACACTGAGCAATGGCACGCTGAGCAATGGCACACTGAGCAATGGCACGCTGAGCAATGGCACACTGAGCAATGACACGCCGAAGAGCACAGGATATTTGGAGTTATTTATCGGACCAATGTGGTCAGGGAAGACATCCGAATTAGTGAAACTCCACAAACAATATACGTTTTGTGAAATCCCAGTTTTGGCCATAAACTACGCACACGATACGCGATACTCTACAAATACGATTTGCACTCACGACCTTGTAAATGTCCCGTGCCACACTTGTGTGGAACTGCGCGAAATTGCGGACATCGTAGATGGCAGCATCGAACCAGTTTTCAAAGAAGCCCAGGTGATATTAATCAACGAGGGGCAATTTTTCAAAGATATTGTGGAATGGGTAAGAACCGCAGTTGAAGTGTACGATAAACAAGTATATATTTGTGGTTTAGATGGTGATTTCAAACGGGAACCTTTCGGGGAATTGCTATCATTAATACCATTTTGCGACAAGGTAACCAAACTGCATTCTATATGTGGATGTTGTAAAGATAAATATGCCATATTCAGTCACCGTTATTCCATGGAAAGTGCGCAAGAGTTGATTGGAACCGAACAATATGTGCCCTTATGTCGGAAATGCTACTACGCGAAAAACGTTCACTTTGAGAAGTGAAAATGATGATAGTTCAAGAAATCAGGATGTTTTTTTTTGATAAATGGAAATACTATTTATCAAAATGATTTAAATTAAACCCGCCACTATTTTAAAATGACAGAACAGGTAAGTGTGCCTAAGAAGCGAGGACGCAAGGCAAAGGTCAAAACAGATACAGATAACAATATGGAGAAAGACAATGCGCCAAAGGACAGCGCACCAAAGGACAGCGCACCAAAGGACAGCGCACCAAAGGAGAGCGCACCGAAAGAGCCAAAAGTGCCGAAAAAGCGTGGTCGCAAGCCGAAGGGTGGCAAGATCATTCACATTGTCGACTCACAAAAAGGGATTCGTGTGCCAACGCCCAATATCATTCTTCATTTGAAGTGCTCTCTTTCGGATCTTGAAACGAACAAAATGATTTCTTCAATCTCATATAATCCAGACATTGAAAACGTTGAATCATTTCAGTTCTATCAAACCAAAACCCACGATTTAAATATGCTTACAATCAAGGAAGATAACTTAGAAAATGCCAGGCATCAAGGAGACAATGATAAAGATGATAAAGATGATAATATGGATAATATGGATAATATAACAGCAAATGATGACACAAAAAATATATGGAAGAAACTTCGAACGCTTGCGGTAAAACTCCACACGAATAACATATCAGAAAAGCGTTCCGCGTGTTTTTGGTGCACTTGTGATTTTGATAATCCACCGATATACATACCTAAACTGGAACTGAATGGTTCGTATCAGTGTTACGGATGTTTCTGTAGCCCTGAATGCGCAACCGCGCATTTATTCAACGAGGATGTAGATTCAGCCATTCTCTTCGAGAGATATCACATGTTGAACCATATTTATTGCAAGATATATGATTATGAGCGGAATATCAAACCCGCTCCAAATCCACACTACACATTAGATAAGTTTTATGGAAATTTGACGATCCAAGAATATCGCCGCTTATTGAAAAATGAGCGCCTTCTCTTGGTGGTAGATAAACCGCTTGTAAGAGTTTTGCCTGAACTCCATGAAGATAATGATGACCTGAATTTCAATACGAAAATGATGCCTTCTACGAGCAAGTTCAAAGTAAAACGAAAGACCGCTTTATCCAAAAATGAAATAATGAGCGAAAATTTTAATTTCAAGTAATTACAAATACCAGTGCCGACGATAATTATTCTATGTTTTTTTTCATCGTTTTCATTGCAGCATCGCGTTTCTGCTGAAGCATTTGCATGTATTGAATGCGCTTTTCTTCATTTTCTTTTTCTTTCCGATGATTTGTTGCGGCCTCGTCAAGCAGTTTTCTAAACTCGCCGTATATCATTTGATTCTTACTCTTTGTAGTTTCCGTTTTGCTTTCGTCATTCGCAGGTCCTTTATCGGGTTTCATGTATTCGCGTATTGTTTCCGAAACGTCATACTTATTCCCTTCCAGTTTTGTCCTTGCCAATTCTTCGTCGTAATCGGTTTGCCTCATCACCACTTCAACTAGTTCCTGTTTTCTCTCTTCTTCGCGTTTTTTCATCATTTCTTTGTAAAGTTTCATCTTGGCTACTTGTTCTTTTCCAGTCAAGGGTGCTTGTGTGATTTTTTCATTTCCTTTTTCCGTCTCCATTTATATGAAGGATATATAGTATTTTTTAAATGATATTAAACGATAAATCTGTGATATTAAGAATGATGAGTTATTCGGAGTCAACCAAAGAATTAGATACGATTGTCAATACATTGAACGATTGTATCAAAATGGCTCTGAGTCCATTTGTTGATAATATGGTGAGAAGCCGTCAGCAAGTAGATACAGTAGAAACAATTATGAAACAGCTTCCAGATTACCAACGCATTCTCTCTGAAAATGCTGACCTCAAATTAGAGAATGCTAGACTACGAATCAAAATTGCGGAACAAAAGGCTATGTTTCCAACCCCTATCAAACTTACCGTCAGCGAGAAAAGTGCTTCCGACGAATTGCCCGATAACTTTGTAGAAGAGATATACGCGGAGGCACATCTTTCCACTACGAACTCAACACATTCTCTTCTAGATAATCTCAATAAAAATGAAATGAGTATGGAACAGGAGGAGGAACATGAAGAGGAAGAGGTAGAGGTCGATGAAGAAGAGCAAGAGGTAGAGGAAGATGTAGAGGAGGAAGAGGTAGATGAGGTGGAGGAAGAGGTAGATGAGGAGGAGGAAGAGGTAGATGAGGAGGAGGAAGAGGATGAGGATGAGGAAGAGGTAGAGGAAGAGGTCAATGAAGAGGAAGAGGAAGAGGAAGAGGAAGAGGTCAAGGGAGAGGAAGAGGAAGAGGTAGAGGTAGAGGTAGATGAGGAGGAGGAGGAGGAGGAGGAGGAGGAGGTAGATGAGGAGGAGGAGGAGGAGGAGGAAGATGAGGAGGAGGAGGAGGAGGAAGAGGTCGAGGTCGAGGTCGATGAAGAAGAGGTCGATGAAGAAGAGGTCGAGGAGAAGAAGAGTGAAACGGAACTTTCTAAGCAAGATGACAATGAAGACGAAGAACAAGATGAGGAAGTTTACATTGTCGAACTCGATGGAACCGACTATTACACAAATGACGATGAAAACGGTGATATATACAAAATAATGGAGGATGAGGATATCGGCAATAAAGTCGGCGAGTTTCAAAACGGAGAGGCAGTGATCTATTAATATAAACTTTAATATTCGTATATAATATATGGCTCTTGAGAATGTATGTTCGCCGGCTATCATTTATGTGGCATTTTCATTCATACATATTTTGATTGATATTATTAAAAGTTCGTATGATGATGCAATGAGTAAATTTTGTATAATGATAGTATTCACAACTATTCTCAATATCCTATGTGAGCGAGGTTTAGGTGTCATATCGTGGTTCATCGTATTCATACCATTTATTACAATGACGCTTTTATCACAAATTCTTTTGATGGTGCTTAAAAGGCCGGATGGTGACCAAGATAAGAAGATGTCTGACATAGATAAGATTAATTTACTTCGCTCTGGGTCTGGTGAAGAACCGGAACCCGCTATTGAGTTCAGTGAATGCAAGTCCAAAAAATGTGATCCAGGAAATGCCTCTTCAAGCTACACAATCGACCCAAATGAACATGTACACGCTGTTACAGATTCACTTTCCTTTGCGTATAAAAATGCGATGAACACAGAATCTGGTGCTGCTGTTGATATGGCGAGTGCTGTTGCTGCTGCTCTTGATACGGCGAGTGCTGGTGCTGGTGCTGGTGCTCCCGATGCTGGTGCTGGTGCTCCCGATGCTGCCGATGCTGGCGCTGGTGCTGCCGATGCTGAAGCTACAATCATGGACAATTTGTAAACAAATAATAAGTGAGGTGATTGTAACAAATGTGTTATGTGTAAATTAATAAATGATAATGGTTTAAAAAATCTCTGCGTTATCATTTATATCAGTATGGCGATGTTTGTGAGTCCAGGAAGTATAATCACACTAGTATGTGCAGGAGTCCCGGTTTTTCTTATCTGGATTTACGTGCGTATTAATAATGTTTTTACGCATTTTGCGCCCGAAATTGAATATTTTGCTCTAAAGTTATGTTGGATTATGACAAAATCATATACCTTTTGCGAACGACGTGCGCGTAAAATTACGGGAACAATTTACAACCTTTTGGGAAAGACAAGCAATCGTAATGTGCTATTAATCAAAGATGGAAACGTATTACAAAAAATTCCACTCGAGAGACTAAACGATGTCGAAAAAGAAAACGATTATGATATGGTTTTGTTAGAGTATTCTGTTGGAGAACCCCATATGAACAAACAAAAAGTCCACGTGATTCGTAATGCGCTTGTTGAAGAGGTGACAGATTACTTCGAGGTGTCTGGCGTGAGCTTTATGGGCATTCGCATCAACATCAAGGATGGCGAAACCATTCTCAATACAGAATCGGTATTTTTCGGTTCTGAAAACTATTACATTGTCGGAAATATTTTGTTCGACCGAATTTTCATCAAGTATTGGCTCAACCGCTTTTATGGGTTTGAAATGGCGGACAATCAGCACTACGAAATTAGCTTCTTTGATAACGACATTTCATCGCACAATATCAAAGAACCCGAATACGTTCAAATAACCAATGATGGATTCAATATCATCAGACCAAACATTTCGTGCAAAGAGGAAACTGAGAAGATGAATGAGCCAGAACTCTGTGCCGAAAACAATACGGATGATGCTGGTGAGTGGGAAGTTGAACCCGAAAAGAATATCAACGAAATGTTTGATAAACAACTTTTCGACAAAAATAAGCTACTCCCCGAAGGAAACATCTTATCTTGGTGTTTTGGGGGTAGGACAAATTGGAGCAAAACAATAACATCAAAGAGTCAATAACATCAAAGAATCGATAACATCAAAGAATCGATAACATCAAAGAATCGATAACATCAAAGAATCAATAACATCAAACTATTTAAGAAAAAAAAGGATTATATAATATGGAGTTGGATAATTCCGTATCAGTACCAGAAGAAACCGCTTCGTCTAATGAAAAAAAGTATCACACACTTCACGACAATTGGACTCTATGGGCTCACTTGCCGCATGATACAGACTGGACCGTGAAAAGTTACAAAAAGATTATGACGTTTACCACGGTAGAACAGGCGCTCGTCTTATACGAAACGCTTCCTGATAAAATGATTAAGAACTGTATGCTCTTTTTGATGCGAGAAGGGATACAGCCTACGTGGGAAGACGAAAAAAACCGTGGAGGCGGTTGTTTTTCCTATAAGGTAGGAAACAAAAACATCATTACTACATGGAAACACGCGTCATATTCTTTGATTGGCGAGACTCTCACTGCGGAGTCTAAACTGTGTGCTTCTATAAACGGAATTACCATCTCTCCAAAAAAAAACTTTTGCATTATCAAAATATGGCTTGGTAATTGTGACTTTCAAAATCCGCAAAAGATTACGGAAGTTGCAGGAATCGTCCCTCAGGGATGTTTATTCAAGAAACATACACCACAATACTAATGTAATACGTACAAGTTGTATATTGCAAATTTTACGTATAAGTTTATTTTGGATTCCAACGTAAGAACCAAGGAGTCACCCCGAGAATAACTGCGAAAACAACAACATCAACAATCAGAATGACTCGTTTCTTTTCAGGGCAAAGATTCGAATAGATTATATTTTGTTTGCTGTTCCTCGGTTTCGCCCATTCATAGTATGATTTGAGAAAGGTGGGTCCAAATTGGCCACGCCGACAATCATAAAAAAAATCGTAATAAGCGATCAATAAGTATGTGGTGTATAAAATGAAAAGCAAAACATATTTATTTCTACGCGGCGCAAACCAATATGCTAAGGCAAGGAAAATGGATATAATGATACACTTGATATTTCCGGTTATGGGTCCATCATAACACTTCACTTTGTTTTTAATGTCCGCGAGTTCTTTGTCTGTCATATCATCAACTGCCGAATCAAACATCGACATTATATAATATACACACATATATAATATAATTGGGTAGCAAAGGTAGCAAAGGTAGCAATGATTCGATAAACAAACTAGGAAGGTGGAAGCGGTGCAAGACACAATTTTATTTCACCGAGTGACGCCACATTATACTTGACAACAAGCGGCAGGTCGTTCTCAAGATACATCTCAATCTGAGTACACAAATTCGTACACTTGATGAAGTATCCTAAATTTTTAAGAGAGAATTCGCCCTGGATAATTTTGCTGCTCTCCTGCTTGACCACATATTCCATGCCACCGTCTGATTCTGCGCGGCGTACTTCGGCTTGCGCGAACCCACCTGTACATTTGAAAATCAACTCTGCTCCTTCCGATGTGGCAACCGACTTGATTTCGATTTTGTCCGAGATACAAGAGAGGTCGCGTATAATCTTCTGAAAATCGGCAGACGGCAGATTGAGAACGGACGAAAATTTCACGTTTGGCACATCAAGTTCTTCGCTGTCTGGTTCAATAAGACGCAACTTCTGTATCTTTTGCTGTTTAATATCACCATTTTCAAACTTCAGTCCAAGGAACTGGACAACCCCGTCCGTGTAGTCGGCCTCTTCGATGTAAATGGTGAGCGTATCATCGTTGTCTATCGTATTAATCAACTTGAACAAATGAAACATATTGACGCCTATTACTATCTTGGGTCTCTTACACTCGTAATGTTCAAAGTTTTGCGACTTCAATGAGAGATGCGCAAGAATGGTGTGAGATTTGTCCATATTAATGATTTTGATACCTTCGGGCGTAAATGTAATATTTGTTTCTAATAAAATGTCTTTCAGTGCCGTCATTAGCGTACGGAACGGTGCGATCTGAACCGTTTGGACCACTAATATATTCTTATTTTGATTTTGAATATGATTAGTTGAAATGGCAGACATTATATCTTTAATGGGTTGTTCAATCTTTAAATACTTATGTCTACTTTCCTGATATAAAACGACTTAACTAATTATCTAATTATTATACAAATGTTCACGGAAAGCGAAAACGAACCGTTACTATCAGAACATTTTATCACGTTTTGTTTACACAACATTGGATGTATGTTGCTTTTTGCCCAAGTTGACTATTTGCTTCATTATATGAAAGTGAAGCCCGAGTGGTGTCATTTGCGAGCGTTCGGAAATGGTCTTATTGTGGCGTGCACATGGCAGGACGTCCTGTGTTGTATTAGAAACCACAATGTATCTTCGTCATCCCCTTATAATCCGTATGCCGAATCGTTAGTTTTATCTCTGTATATTTATCAATGTATAATAGGGAAGTTGCAATGCCAAGATCCATACTATCACGCGTTTGTTCTAATACGAACACCAGTTGGCTACCAGAATAATAACAAGACAATGTCCATGTTATATTTTTTCTGTAATGGATATCCAAGTATGGTAGATTACACCATGCTGTCTATGGTTCAAAATGGTATTGTCGAAAAACAAACGATGAAGAATGTAACATCCGCAATCAACAATTATGTGAGGAAACCGGGTGCGGCGCTGGTCGCATCGTTGCTGTTGCACGACGCGTACAATGGACACAACATAGATTATCCAGATAATCGAAAATTCTACTCGAACATCCTCTTATCATTTATGGTATATTACAAATACGCCACTTCTAGAACCAAATCCATCATCAAAAGTAAGTGAAAATATTATCAAAAGCACATAAGAAGAAAGTTACCCACCACTATACAAGACTACATGGACGAACGCGAAATGCTTCACAATATGCTCGACAAGCTGTTCGATGATTACTCCGAAAACACATATGTTTCGGGTCGTCTCTCGAACTACATCCAAAATATTCTTCCTAGTTATCTAGAAAACGCCGATAAAACGCACATGGAACGCGAGAAACGAAAGGCCGAACTAGACACCGCAAGTGACGCGTTTATCAACACATTTCTCTTGAAATATCATTATTACTATTCACCGCATAACGAATTATTTATGAATTACGATGGCAAACATTTTTCGGCTTATAGTGAGGACAATATTCAGCACACGATTTTGACTCAAATTTCCGCCGACCACGGATTGCGTCCTTGGAAGCACAAGATAAACAACAAAATTATTCGAAAAATAAAGGAGCGATTGCCATTAACAGCAATTCCCGAGTCTGCGACGATTCAGTACGTTCTCAAACTGCTCCATCCGACGATATTCACCTCGAGAAACCACGCAAAATACTTTCTCACAGTTGTTGGCGATTGTGTGCGTAATGTGAAAAAAGAGTTGGTTTACATTGCGTCACCAGCAATGAAGAAACTTGTTAGAGAGATAAGCGTGCAAATATACACGTATTTTGGAATGTCAAACGCACTAAATGCTATCAAGTTCAAATACTACGAGCACGATTACACATGCACACGATTACTTTTAATAGACGACAAACAAAAACCATTTGATTTGCCGATTGATATTTCTAAGCACATTATCGATTTTTTGTGCGTCGCAACTCACTACTCGCATCGCTACAACTCGGCGGATGGCTTCTTACATCAATGCACCGAAACAGCACTCGTGGAACACTCGCTTTATTTACACCGAAATACACCCGAAACCATCGTGGAAACATTCTTGAAACAGTGCGTTCAGAAATGTGCACACGCGAGCATCAACACAAAAAATATGGTGTTTATCTGGAAGAAGTTTTTGGAAACAATCAATGTTCCAAACGTGATATTTCACGACTCACTAATTGGTTTGTTCAAGGAGAAGGTCATCGATTACGATGAGGAAACGGGAACGTTCAATGGTGTCACAAGTTCGAGTTTGCCGGTTGTTTCGTCATTCTTGCGGTTCTGGGAAGAAAATATGGTGGAAGAGCCGGACGAACTGGAAATCGAGATCGATGAAATCTCGAACCTGTTTAAAAAATGGATTGGAAAGAACAGCATCGGTATGGAAGACGCGTTTTTAATGGAGTTGATACGACACTTTCACCCAGACATCATTGTTGTGGAAGATAAATACGTGATTAATGTGAAATGCAAACTCTGGGACAAGCGCCAAGAGGTGATGGACGCGCTTGACCTGTTGAAAACGGACACTACCAATCAGGATATTCACGAAGCTAAATCGCTATATGTAGCATATGAAAGATACGCATCACATTCCATAATGCCATTTGTGGTGAGCAAGCGATACTTTGAGAAGATAGCCAAAGAACACTTGGGGAGCTATTTGGATGGAGACGGATTAATCAGTCATGAATGGAGTTAAACGCAACAATGTAAATCAACAATGTAAATCAACATAAACAAAACTCATTTTATCGTATTTATTTTTCCTAAATATGATAAAAAACTGATATATGATGACGATAAATATTCGAAGATTTCATACAATACTATTGATGTTGATGTTCAAGAGAATCTAACGCCGCTTACCTTTCTTGTTCTTCATGGTCTTGTTCTTCTTGCCAGTCTTGTTCTTCTTGCCGGTCTTGCCGACCTTGGACGAACCGAATTTGCCTTTCTGCGTCTTGTATCCGGCCTTCTCGAGGCGCTTGTCCTTCTTGGCCGTCTTGTGCTTTTTGAGCGAGACATAGCGTCCACGCTTGTTCTTGAAGAGATTCTTCTTGGTGAGACCGCCGCTGGTTTTGTAAGCAACACCGCGGTACACCTGAACGCGCGAGCCCTCAAGCATAGAGTAAGACTTTCCACTCTTGTCGACATAGAGGCCCTTGGCGTTCTTCATCATCTTTTTAGCCATTATAGTTTCAAGAGAGAAAAAAATATAATGTAATTCTGATTTCATTATTTTCACCATAGTTTGATTCAGAAGTTGCGTGGGGGTGGGCGTCTCCCACCTGGTAATCCCGAAGCGTTTTCAGGAACAGAAACCGTTTTTTTCATGGAGCGATAACCATGTGTGCTTGAACCAAACGCGTTATTCACCAATCGAGCATAACTAAATGCTCTGGTTTTATCATTCCCTTGTATAATGATAGGTATAACTTTCGCCGGACAAAAACTAGGTCTTACTGGGTGCAGAAAAACAACTATAAGGTTTGAATCAGTTATTTTGAGATAACCTTTTGTTATGAAACCACATACTTGATCTCGTTCTATAATAAGACCAGTAATTTTATCAATATCCAGATTCCAACCGTTAATATCTTGGTTCAACGCGGATGCTCCATAAATCATATTAGTAATGTCTACTACATTTCGCATAATCCAATTACCGATATCTTGGTTGAACGCGATTGCGTTATTAAACATATAAGAAGTATTTGTAACGTTTCCCATACTCCAATCACCAATATACTTGTTGAACGCTTTTGCGTTTTGAAACATCCCAGAAGTATTTTCAACCTTCTCCATATTCCAACCGCTAATATCTTGGTCGAACGCTTCTGCGGTATTAAACATGTCAGAAGCATCTTTAACGTTCCCCATATTCCAATCGCTAATATCTTTGTTGAACGCTTCTGCTTTATGAAACATTTTAGAAGCATCGGTAACTTTCCCCATACTCCAATCACCAATCGGTTGGTTGAAGGCTTGTGCGTTTTGAAACATCCTAGCAGCATTTTCAACGTTCTCCATATTCCATTCACTAATATCTTCGTTGAAACTTGTTTTATTCTCAAACGCACCTGACATATCAGATACATGTCGAACATCCCATTTTTCTATTGGCCCATAGTTTCCAGACCAATCAAAATGTGCCTCAGTTATTGCGCTCCTCAAATTGGAATCAGTTAATATTCTTTTACTGAAGAAATGATCTCCATTATGACCAAGTCCAGCATAGAAACCTGAAGTACCACTGTTGTCGTTATGGATTTTACTGTTGTTAAATATATCATTACGCGTTGCTGTGCTAATGTTCCAATAACCAATATACTGGTTGAAATTGATTGCATCATGAAACATATCAGAAGTATTGGTAACATTCCCCATACTCCAATCACCAATATACTTGTTGAACACTTTTGCGTTTTGAAACATCCCAGAAGTATTTTCAACCTTCTCCATATTCCAACCGCTAATATCTTGGTCGAACGCTTCTGCGGTATTAAACATGTCAGAAGTATTGGTAACATTCCCCATACTCCAATCACCAATATACTTGTTGAACACTTTTGCGGTTTGAAACATCCCAGAAGTATTTTCAACCTTCTCCATATTCCAACCGCTAATATCTTGGTCGAACACGGTTGCGCCTTGAAACATCCCAGAAGCATCTACAACATTCCCCATACTCCAATCACCAATCGGTTTGTTGAAATTTTGTGCTCCATAAAACATAGCTTTAGTATTTTCAACATTCCCCATACTCCAATCACCAATATACTTGTTGAACGCTTTTGCGTTTTGAAACATCCCAGAAGTATTTTCAACCTTCTCCATATTCCAACCGCTAATATCTTGGTCGAACACGGTTGCGCCTTGAAACATCCCAGAAGCATCTACAACATTCCCCATACTCCAATCGCCAATATAGCTGTTGAACGCTTTTGCGTTTTGAAACATCCCAGAAGTATTTTCAACCTTCTCCATATTCCAACCGCTAATATCTTGGTCGAACGCTTCTGCGGTATTAAACATGTCAGAAGCATCTTTAACGTTCCCCATATTCCAATCGCTAATATCTTTGTTGAACGCTTCTGCTTTATGAAACATTTTAGAAGCATCGGTAACTTTCCCCATACTCCAATCACCAATCGGTTGGTTGAAGGCTTGTGCGTTTTGAAACATCCTAGCAGCATTTTCAACGTTCTCCATATTCCATTCACTAATATCTTCGTTGAAACTTGTTTTATTCTCAAACGCACCTGACATATCAGATACATGTCGAACATCCCATTTTTCTATTGGCCCATAGTTTCCAGACCAATCAAAATGTGCCTCAGTTATTGCGCTCCTCAAATTGGAATCAGTTAATATTCTTTTACTGAAGAAATGATCTCCATTATGACCAAGTCCAGCATAGAAACCTGAAGTACCACTGTTGTCGTTATGGATTTTACTGTTGTCAAATATATTATTACGCGTTGCTGTGCTAATGTTCCAATAACCAATATACTGGTTGAAATTGATTGCATCATGAAACATGTTAGGAGTCTCGGTAACATTCCCCATACTCCAATCACCAATCGGTTGGTTGAATGCATCTGATTTCCAAAACATCCCAGAAGTATTTTTAACCTTCTCCATATTCCAACCACCAATATACTTGTTGAAGTTGGTTGCACGATCAAACATATAAGAAGTATTTGTAACGTTCCCCATACTCCAATCGCTAATATCTTGGTCGAACACGGTTGCGAGTTGAAACATCCCAGAAGTATTTTTAACCTTCTCCATATTCCAACCACCAATATACTTGTTGAAGTTGGTTGCACGATTAAACATGTTAGAAGTATTTGTAACGTTCCCCATATTCCAACCGCTAATATCTTGGTCGAACACGGTTGCTACATAAAACATCTTAGAAGTATTTGTAACGTTCTCCATATTCCAATCGCTAATATCTTCGTTGAAATCGGTATAGTCATTAAACAATTCACTCATATCAGTTACATCGGTCACGTCCCATGTTGAGATGTGCCCGTGGCCATACTGGTTATCAGTCCAGTTTGTATTTCTTACTATTACTAATAAATGCGGTAAATTCCCATTAGTAATAGTTACCCATTCCGCCATTCTTATTATATTATAGTACCAAGATATAAACATCAAATCATTATTGAACGAATAAATAAAATTGAAAAGGTTTAGAGCGTATATATGGAATCATAACACCATGGCTTCCACCGGAGACTCCTTGTCTAAAAAGTACCAGAAGAAAACGGACAAGCAGCATGTCCTTGATAATCCGGATACATACACGGGGTCAATGACGGTCACCGAATACGACACTTACGTCTACGATGACGCGCAAGGTATTGTAGTGTCCAAGCAAATCAATATCATTCCGGGACTCTACAAGTTGTTCGACGAGGGGATCGTGAACTGCCGAGACCACCAGGTTCGCATGAGCCAGGCGATGGATTCGTGCAAGCCAAATACGATGCCGGTTTCCTACATCGACGTCTCGATTACCGACGACGGAGTGATTACGATGACGAACGACGGCAACGGAATCGACATTGAGAAGCATCCCGAATACGACATTTGGATTCCGGAGATGATTTTCGGGCACATGCGCACATCGACCAACTACGACAAGACCGAGAAGAAGATTGTCGGCGGTAAGAACGGGTTTGGGTTCAAGCTCGTGCTTATCTGGTCGGAGTGGGGCGAAGTCGAAACCATTGACCACGTGCGCGGACTAAAGTATGTGCAGCGATTTTCCGACAATCTCAATACCATCAACAAGCCGACCATTACAAAGTGCAAGAAGAAGCCGTTTACGCGGGTCACGTTCAAACCGGACTACAAGCGTCTCGGCATCACTGGACTCTCGCCCGATATGATGAGTCTCTTCAAGCGCCGTATCTATGACGTGGCGGCAGTGACGGACAAGAAGGTGAAGGTGAAGTATAACGGAACCAACATCTCAGTCAGTCACTTTCAACAGTATGTCGACCTCTACATCGGTTCGAAGAGCGATACAAAGCGCATATACGAGGAGGGCAACGAGCGATGGGAGTATGCGGTGTGTATGGCTCCGAAGGAGGAGTTCACCCAGGTTTCGTTCGTGAACGGCATCTTCACCGGCAAGGGGGGCAAGCACGTGGATTATCTTCTCAATCAGCTTGTTCGGAAACTAACCGCATACATCAAGAAGAAGAGGAAGGTGGATGTGAAATCCAGCACCATCAAGGAGCAGCTGATGCTGTTTGTGCGGTGCGACATTGAGAACCCAACCTTTGACAGCCAGACGAAGGATTATATGAACACTCCGAGCAGCAGTTTCGGCACCACGTGCGAGATGAGCGAGAAGTTTATCGAAAATGTCGCGAAGATGGGTGTCATGGACAATGCGTGTGCTCTTACAGAGGTCAAGGAAAACAAGGAGGCCAAAAAGACGGACGGCGCAAAGACGAAGAGCGTGCGCGGAATCCCCAAACTCATCGACGCGAATTATGCCGGGACGGATAAGAGCGGAGAGTGCACGGTGATATTTTGCGAGGGTGATTCGGCCAAGGCGGGCATCGTTTCGGGACTTTCGAAAGATGACCGCAACATCATCGGCGTGTATCCAATGCGAGGCAAACTCTTCAATGTGCGCGGCGAAACGCAAAAGAGAATTCTGGAGAACAAGGAGATTGCCGAGATCAAGCAGATTCTAGGCATCGAGAGTGGCAAGAAGTATACGGCCGAGATGGTCGCCACGAAGTTGCGCTACGGGAAGGTCCTCTTCATGACGGATCAGGATTTGGACGGCAGCCACATCAAGGGTCTCGGTATCAATATGTTCGATGCGGAGTGGCAGTCGCTCCTAGACATTCCTGGGTTCATGGGGTTTATGAATACCCCCATTCTCAAGGCGCGCAAGGGAGCGAAAGAGTTGGCGTTTTACAACGATGGCGAATGGGACGCGTGGTGTGGCGCCAACGACGCGAAGGGGTGGAAGGTGAAATATTACAAGGGACTCGGCACTTCGACAAGCAAGGAGTTTAAGGAGTATTTCGCCCAGAAGAAGATTGTGAGTTTCACAAGCAGCGGCCAAGAGAGTCGCGATGCCATTGATATGGTGTTCAACAAGAAGCGGTCGAACGATAGGAAGACCTGGTTGGAGGCATATAATCGCGAACTCTATCTTGACACAAACCAGTCGGAGGTCACGTATCAGGAGTTCATCGGTCGCGAGATGATTCATTTCTCCAAGTATGACTGCGACAGGTCCATTCCGAATCTGGTGGATGGACTGAAGACCAGCCTTCGTAAGATTCTGTTTACGGCGTTCAAGCGACGTCTGACGAATGAAATCAAGGTCGCGCAGTTCAGCGGGTCGGTATCCGAGATCAGCTGTTACCATCACGGCGAGAGCAGTCTAAACGGTGCTATTGTGGGCATGGCGCAGAACTTTGTGGGCTCGAACAACATCAATCTCCTGGAGCCAAAGGGGCAGTTTGGCACGCGTCTTCAGGGTGGCGAAGACTCGGCTTCTGAGAGGTATATCCACACGAATCTCAACAAACTGACGCGAAGTCTCTATCCCGAGGCAGACGATGGTGTCCTCAAGTATTTGGACGACGATGGCACGCCGGTGGAACCGATCCACTACACGCCTATTATTCCGATGATTCTGGTGAACGGGAGCAAGGGAATCGGAACTGGTTTCAGTACGGATATCATGTGCTATAACCCAACAACCATCATGGATTATGTGGAGAGAAGCATCCATAACGAAGCCGATAAACCGAAACTGGTCCCGTATTACGAGGGGTTCAAAGGCACCATCTCGCCTGTCACGGATACGGGGACGAAATGGTTGTTCAAAGGATGCTATGAAATCATCTCGTCGAAGGAGGTGCGCGTGACGGAGTTGCCGGTGGGCACATGGACCGACGATTACAAGAAGTATATCGAGGACCTTATTGAAGGGGACACGAAGACTACCGCTGCCGCCAAGGACAAGGACAAAGCAAAGAAGAAGAAGAAGTCCGCACCTAGTGTTGTGCGTGACTATACGGATATGAGCACTGATGTGACGGTGGACATCACGATAAAATTTGCCGGCAATGAGATTGAGAAGTTGCGGGCAAAGGAGACGGAATATGGTTGTAATGCGCTCGAGAAACTGCTGAAGTTATATACCACGCGGACGACGACCAATATGCACGTGTTTGACGAGACGGAGAAGCTGCGAAAATTCGAGACGCCCGAGGACATTATCGACCACTACATCGGGGTGCGAATGAAAACATACGTGGTGCGCAAGCAACATCAGGTGGGTGTTCTGGAGCGAGAGGCGATGGTGTTGTCAAACAAAGCCCGCTTCATCACCGAGGTCTTGGACGACACGCTAGACTTGCGGCGTAAAAAGAAGGACGTGGTGTGTGCGATCCTTGCCAAGTCTGGTTACGATGTGATTGATGAGGACGAGGACTTCAAATACTTGGTTCGGTTGCCGATGGACAGTGTGACGGAAGAGAATGTGGAGCGTATCATGAAGGAGAAGGAGTCTAAACTTGCCGAACTGAAGAAGTTGAAGGCTACCACCGAGCAACAGATGTGGCTTCAAGAAATAGGCACGCTTCGCGAGGCATATGAAGGATACAAGAAAACGCGGGCTATTCTTCAGGTTACTAAAATCAAGGTGGCAAAAAAAGCGGCAAAAAAGGTCAAGAAGAAGGTAGTGGATAAAGGCAGCACCAAAGAGTAGGTGAATACACAAGCGTGATTGCGTGATTAATTATTAGACCAAATGTATAATAATTAAATTAAGAACTTTAGTATGTTGTTAGAACTTTAGTATGTTGTTAGAACTTTAGTATGTTGATAGAACTTTAGTATGTTGTTAGAACTTTAGTATATTGTTAGCACTTTAGAATGTTATATTTTTTTACATCTTCATTTTCTCTCCTATGACAATACTGAGAACAACAACCAGCGCAACAATAGCGCTGCTCATCACGGGCATATGTTTGTGGTGAAGCAACATCACCATGAACTTCTCTTTCAATGTGAGATTCTCATCCTTAATGCAAGCATTCTTCTCGGTATCTGTGGCAAACGGAGCAAGCAACAATGGTAAAATCACATTCAGGATCATAGCAACAATCGCGGCTTTTACAAGTAACATCATTATAATATACTAAAGAGAAAATACTTGATAAAGAAATTGTCGTCTGTGAAATCAAAAGAGTTGTTTTTTGTAAAGAAGTTGTTTGTCATTGCACGTGGTCATGACGGGCGGTTCCATAGGCATTACTAGAGTGCTGGCATCACGCTTGTACTTCATGTAGCCCTCGGCTTCGCCATACACTTGATGAACCGCGTATTCTAGAACCAAGTTGTTTAGGGTGTCAATCTGAAGAGGAATGTTGTCAGGATTGTTTTGCGCGTTTTGAAGAAAGATCGACCGCATGATAATTTTCAGTTCGTCACCGTTCTGGTTTCCAATTAGGTATTGCTGGTTCGAACGATTGTAGACGCCAATACGAATACCGTTCTGAATCGCCTGAATATTCGCGCGTGAGAAAAAAGCATTCGACAAAGGCGTGTTGTTCCAGTTGCCGGTCATCGCTTCTCTGTAGGAGGACATCTGGTTTACGGGGATTCTATCGCTCAATGAGAACACCGCTGCCGTATTCGGTCCCATTATATCCACGCGACCATTTTTTGGTTGAGTATTCATTATATAAATATCATTCATAAAAATATGTGATATTATTTATATAATGGGTTTCGGATTCCAAAGAACTGTGATGAGTGTTTCGGTATTGCTTCTTATTCTCTCTTTAATCCTCATCGGTATAGCGTTGTATAGACAAAAATATTCCGATATAACGTTCCCGCCTGTGGTTGCGGAATGTCCTGATTACTGGAAGAATACTTCGACCGATGAACAAATCAAATGCAAAAATGTGAAGAATTTGGGAACTTGTCCGGGAGAGAAAGATTTTTCTACGTTTGATTTTACTGGAAGTTCAGGGCTGTGTGCGAAAAAGAAGTGGGCTAAAGATTGTGGTATAGTATGGGATGGTATAACAAACAACACAGATGATTGTGTATAGTGTATAGTGTATAATAATCGCCAAGTTATAAATAATACGGTATTATTATTACCGTATTATTTATAAACAAATTTACCGTGTTATTTTACCGTGTTATTTTACCGTGTTATTTTACCGTGTAATGAACATTGATAATATGATTGTTAATATAATAATGTTTGATGAATCAATGCATTTATTACCGACAGAGATTATGGAATGTATATACGATTATATACCGTCATTGACCCGAACAGTTCTGAATAAATCGCTGTACATGTCCAATCGAAAGTGTATTCGACAAAATATACCCGTCCTCAAATACGAGGGATATATACGCCACATTGTGAGGAAAGATAACAATTTTGTCTTTAACAATTTATTGAACGACAACTTTACAAGATGGCAACATATGAAAAATTTTAAGTATAAAAACTTCACGTTTGATGACTACATAGCATACATTATATATTTATCGCAAGAGCACGATGCGTCTAAAGTCCATGCTCTTATTCTAGATAAACAAAACTTAGACGGGAAAAAAAGACATAAAAACGCTCGAATAAGGAGTAACACATGGAGCAACTGATATTCAATAAGATTTTAGAACGAGAAGAGATTGCGATGGATATTAGGAATGCGTTGGTAGATTTCGAGAAAACAAAGAAGGACTTGTTGAATAAGCGGGGATTTTACATCTATGGTGCCCCTGGTAGCGGGAAGACGAGTTTTGTGATGAGATTACTAAAGGAAGCAGGTTATGATATCGTTAGATACGACGCGGGCGATATAAGGAATAAAACAATTATTGAAACTATCGCTAAAAACAATATGGCCGAGAAGAACATTGTGAGTTTATTTCAGAAAAAGGCGCAGCCAATTGCCATTGTTATGGATGAGATTGACGGGATGAACAATGGTGATAAAGGTGGTATCAACGCACTCATTCGGCTCATTCGCCCCAAAAAAACCAAGAAGCAACGGACAGAGGAGACCACAAATAGTCCCATCATTTGTATCAGCAATTATCACGTAGACAAGAAAATAAAGGAACTAATGAAAGTGTGTTATTCATTCGAATTGAAGACGCCAACATTGTCGCAAGTGTCACAAATATTGACGCATACAATGCCTGAACTGGATGCGTCGTTGAAGATAAGTATCCGCGATTTTGTTCAAGGAGACTTGAAAAAGTTGCAAGGGATACACAGAATTCACAAGAACCAACGAAGCATTTTAAAGAATGAAATTATCCAAAATATTCTGAAACCAAAGTCTTACAGCGAGGATACGAAGGAAATAACCCGAAAACTTTTGAAGAACGACTATCCTATCTCTGAGCATTTGACATTGATGAACGATACAGACCGAACCATCGTCGGACTACTGTGGCACGAAAATGTTGTGGACATTTTAGAAGATGTACCGTGTGATACTTCATTTCCGTTGTATCAGAAGGTAATAGATAATGTGTGTTTCGCCGACTACATAGACCGGGTCACGTTTCAAAAGCAAATATGGCAGTTCAACGAGATGAGTTCGTTGATGAAAACGTTTCATACAAATCGCATGCTACATCAAGAGATAGAAGAGACGGTATTTAACCCCTGCGAGGTTCGTTTTACAAAGGTGTTAACTAAATACAGCACCGAATACAACAACACAGTTTTCATCAATGAGTTGTGTCAACATTTAGGATTGGATAAAAAGGATATGCTATCGTTTTTTATGAAAGCACGGGAAACAATGACCGACGAAGAAATCTACGCGATTTTGGAACCGAATGATATCAGCAAATTGGATATGAACCGAATTTACAGATATTTAGACAAATACACTCGCGAGCCCGATCCCGAACCTGAGCCCGAACCTGAATCCGAGCCCGAACCCGCAGACGCGTCTAACTAGTCAGGCGCGTCCATATCCATTAGTTTCTCGTTCAGTTTAAGAAGCACCCGATGTAATCTCCTTATTTCCTTATCTTTTTCTACCTCCGAAACACCTGTAACATAATCTGTTGCATCTGTTTTATGTGTTGCATCTGTTTTATTTGTTTCCGCGAGAGGTGCTTTCTTGCCTTCGCTTATGTCAAGAACTTGCAAAGATTGTTCCTGGACCTTTTTCACCTCTTCTTGCAAACGCTCTATCTCTTTGCCTCTAGCGTTTAATTCTGTAATCATATTCTTTAGTTGGTTTTGTTGGTCTTGGAGGAGTTTGACCACATCATCTCTAGTGAGGTCTTTATTTGCGCCATCACTATTAGTAATTGAAATACCGATATTTTGCGAATTTTGCGATAACTTCATTGCCATCTCCTCCGCATTTTTTCTTCTAGAGCGTTCAATAGTAATTATTTGCGCCAAGACATCTGGTTTCATATTTGGTTTACCGGGCGAATAGTTAACAAGAAGTTTGTCTATTTCGCCCGTGTAAAAACTCAATAATTCTTTGTTCAGTATGAATTTATCTACATCGGTGTCAAGTGGTTTGCAAAACTGATTACCCATGTTTTCTTCCAAGAGAATACGTTTGTCAAATGTGTTGTGCTCGTGAGAGAAAACAATGATTGTTTTCATCGGGTCCAGCTGGACAAAAGGAACCGTGTAGTCTTTCAAGAAGTTTTTTTCTTCCGCCAACGCAGCACCTTCATCATACGAAGAGTGTTTCAGCAACTCCCTCTTAAACGCAAACGTGCCAGCAGTAGCGTGGTTTGGTCCATACGGTCCGAACTGATACATTTTTTTAACGTGTTTGAAGTAGATGTAAATCGCACTGCTGCCAGCACACAAAGCATTTGGGTTCGCCAGAAGTGTTTCGACAGAGTGCGCAACTCTCTCGGGCGGGTAATAATCATCATCGTCCATGTAGACAAATATTTCGCCCTTTGCTTTTGAATGCATAAGGTTTCGTTTCTTTCCCAGAACCATCTTATCATCATATTTGAAATAGCGCACTTGCGGAATGTGCTTGACAAGTTCTTCGATTTTGTCGGTTCCGTCATCGATAATAATCCATTCCATGCGATCCTTTGGGTACGTCTGATGTTCGAAACATTTAATCATCGCCGAAATAAAAGGCCGTCGATTGAATGTTGGTGTGCAAATACTTACAAATGGTTTGCTTTTGTCATTAGGACTACTACTATCTGTATTGGTGCCACTACATTCGCTGCCTTCAATATCATTTTTGTTATCATTATTGTTATCATTATTGTTTTTTTTCCTGTTTTTTTTACCCATAATGCAATATTATTATCGTATGTGTTTATACATTTTATTATACGAAGTATTTATTTCTTCAATGTACGATAAAGTGCTAACGCAATACTCGCAGCAAGTCCGCCGATTAATCCCGGTGGCAGATGATTTTTTGATGCGGTAAATGTGGTAAGTAGCAAGAACGTCGTTGTGAATAAGAAACCATTACATATCATAATGTCGAATACCGCTTTCCCGTCGATGTATAATGGCAACACTAGTAACGTTAGAATTGCTTGTAATACCATGACACCCGTCAAACCACAAGACAACCAAAACGCAGGACCTATGAACGTGACAAAGAGAAAGAATAATAAATCTGCATTCCACGCACGCATACAAAATGATATAAATACCGCAACAAGCAATGCTAATAATACAAAAGGTAATAGTGGAGCGACAAATATAAGTAACGCATTGATTAATATTATTTGAACTAAATCGGATGAGAACATATTGTCGTTTTCCTTCTTGAAGAATTCGAGAAATGATTTGATAATCGCGCGCGCAGGATAAAAAACATCCGATGTCGACAGGGCAAACCAATTTTTGAACCCCTGCGCGGTGAAATCAATTGTATCATCTGTCTTCATGCTATAGGGCCACCCTGAAGAAGGGGGAATCCCTAGTTTCCCAAGCTTGAATTTTGTTTTATCCCCTAAAACTCCGTTTTTTGCTCTTTCATAAAACGTGCATTGACCACCAATTTGCTTTGCAAAATATTCACTGGCTACAGATGGGAAGACATAGTCATGTGATTTTGACCCTAAACTGGTCAAGTAGAGAAAGTTTGCTCCAATTAACGCAAGAAGCATTGTAAGTGTTAGATTTGACAAACATCCACTAAAAAATCCTTTCCAATCTGGATTTTTTGGTATTGTGACATTTTTTTTGGTTTTACGTTTTTTCTCAACAGGGTTACTTTCATCGGCATCATCTCGATACTCACTCATATGTATATGTATATGTATATGTAGATATAATATATGTATGTAAATTGTATCTGACATTTCCCAATAAAATAAAATCAGCGCGCATACATAAGCGACGCATTTCCGGAAGTGAATGACAAGACATTATATCTCTCTTCTAATACGGTAAGTTCATAAGTATATTCATACAAGTCCCATACCGATTTATTTATGCCCACAAGATCACCATCGCTATTGCATACGACCAGCGTTTTCGCTTCATCAGCTAGTTTAGGTGGTAGAACGTTTATTTCGAATTCAATATCTTTGAACTTGCTCAAGTTTACTGCGCCCGTCGGTTGGAAATCGGTCGGGTCTGTACGAAGTCCAAAATTGTAGCAGTATTGCCCGTCAGGTCCGTTTCCGGATGTTCGCGCATATTTCTCTACATAATTGAGGACACCCGCGTCAAGGATATTTTCACGATATTTACCGTCAAATAGCAGTCCCCAAGATGTCATGATGTTCTTCTCATTTTCGACCTGATACGCTCCGGTAATCAATAATGAGGACGGGTCGCCATTACCGTGCGTTCCTGGGTCAAACTTATTGCCACCCAATGTCATTTTTTCACTTTCTTTAACATAGTCAGAATTATCTGGATCAACCACACCATAAGGCAAAACGTCATATGGCCAATTCGTGTAGTTTGACCACTCGTTGCGCAGTGTGGCATCGCTGCGCTGGAAGAACCACGTCCAGTTCGCGACCATCCCCATGGTCTCCAGTTTCACCTTTTGTGGACCGGTAATGTTATGAAACGTTTGACTGTATGCCTGCTTTATCAGGTATGTCTGTGAATTTGCCGCAAAAACACGCACTTCATCTTCGGTGAGGAATGCGTAAGTGCTAATCAGATGGACGTCGGCATTCCAGTTTGTTCGCGTGTCTGTATAGTAAACATTATCCTGCAATTTCTGACTAGGAGGCGGATGAATGAAGCGGTAGAATTGCTCAAGTGGTTCGGTGGAAATAGCCTTCTTGTAGTAAGAGAATTTGTTATCTTCTCCATCCGGTATATTACGAATGACAAAAAGTTCACGAACCGGTCTCAAATCAACCTCGATTTGTAACTCGTTATATTGTAAACTAGCCAACGGAAACGCCATTTTTGCTGCCAGCGTGAACCATATGTTTAGCGGAATGTAGAGTTTGCGCGTCCTTATGGAAGGTTCGGGACCCTGCTCGGATGTCTCTTTTGTTGTATAATAAGCATTAGGGTATGTGTTGATATTTCCATACGCATTTGCCGGGTCATTTAGCTCGGGTGTGTGCCCGGTCATTTTGTAGTAAAGTTCCTTTTTCGAGGCGTCAAAGTCCCGCTCTACCAGATTGTGCAAGTATTGTCCGGTGTATTCTTGTATGGTCTGCCCACCAATCGTGAAACGCACGCGCTCAATCATCTGTGTTCCAATATGCTTTATCCACTTGAACTCGTAGGGTCGCCATCTACTTTTATACTTATCATCATTTGGTTCGGTTGGTGGAACAATCGGACTCCAAATGGTTGGAAGTGTCACGACTAAATACGTGTCCATCAACAAATCGGCGTATCGAGGCACCTTGAATGAGAAGTGTGATCCCGAGTCAATATGTAATGTTCGTTGCCCATCATAATCAATGCGAAATTTCTGTAGTCCAAAATTCGTATACTTCGCATAAGCACATTTAAATAAAGTTTTGGTGGGATTTCCGGTAAGAATAACATTTTGATTCCCATATGCCACAATATTTAAAAGACCGCCTCCCATATTTATATACTACGCATATTATTATTTAACTTTGTTTGTGTGGAGAAAATATACCGGTTATATAATAAGATGAATGTCGCAAAAAATTTGGATCCCAAAAAGATGAAGATTATGGCTTCAAATATTAAAAATAGTGGCGCCACACTAGGGAAACGTCTTGTTACTGGTGTGATGAAAGCAAAACCAGAAATAATGGCATTGGTCATTGGTATCGTGATATTGGCGCTATTTGTTATTTACGGCATTAAGAAAATGAATAAATCGAAACAAAATAATCTGAGACTAGAACGCATTTATTCTGATTTTCCAAAGTTGTCGACTATTAACACAAAAAAGTCTAACAATAGGTTCAGTTACAATTTGCGCGATTACTATATCAAAACCGCATACAATTGCTGTCAATCTGGTAATGGTGTCAAGAACGACTACGTTTCAACCAAGGCATTGAATACTTGTATACGTCAAGGAGCAAGATGTCTTGACTTTCAGATATTCTCTGTCGACAATCGTCCGGTGATTGCCGTATCAGCGAACGATGATTACAGTGTGAAAGGTAGTTACAACGATGTCCCTTTTGCAACCGCGATGAATAATATCGCGAAGCACGCATTTGCGCCTTCCTCTTGTCCAGTTTCAGGTGACCCACTGATTTTACATTTTAGGATTATGACAAACAATACGCCCATTATGGAGAAAATGGCGCAGGATATTCAGGCAATATTAGGTAATCGAGTATTGGGGAAAGATTACAGTTTTGAAAACCATGGAGAAAATATCGGAATTGTGGAGCTTAAGGAACTCAAGGGAAAGGTTTTGATTATTGTGGATAAGTCCCACGCAAATCCTACGAAAACTAAATTGGACGAGTATGTCAATATTACCAGCAATTCGGCATTTATGCGGACGCTCCGTTACCGTGATGTGAAGTTCACGCCTGATATGAAAGAACTTGTCGAATACAACAAGAAAAATATGTCGATGTGTATACCCGATATTGGCGATCACCCAGAGAATTCGTCAGCAGCACTCGCACATAAATATGGCTGTCAGTTTGTTGCCATGTGTTTTCCAAATAACGATGACAAAATGCGCTACTATACCAATTTTTTCAATGAAGAGGGGTCGGCATTTGTCTTGAAACCTGAGGCGCTGCGTCATATTCCGGTAAAAATAAAGCTTCCTCCGCCGGCTCGCCCCGAGCATTCATACGAAAAGAGAGAGATTGAATCAGACTTTTATTCATTCAATATATAAAATCTATCCATTATTTAAATGGCAACAAACGAGTGTCACCAGACGTTGGAAGAAAAAGAATTACATATTCTAAAATCATCTATCAAAGTGGCACAAAAGAAAAGGGGGAAAAAAACAATTAGAAATTCAAACGTGAAACATATCGTAGAGATACTAGAAGAGTTTCTGCGCGACAAGAAACAAGTGTGTTATGGTGGTATTGCCATAAATAACATATTGCCCGCGAATGAAAGATTTTACGATTTTGAATCGGAAATACCGGACTATGATTTCTTTTCTTCGAATGCGTTGCGGGATGTCAAAAGATTGGCCGATATTTTTTACATGGCAGGGTATGAAAGTGTGGAAGCCAAGGCAGGGTTCCACGAAGGCACCTTCAAATTATTTGTTGACAACTTTCAGATTGCGGATATAACCCATATGGATCAGAAATTCTTCGATAAAGTCATTGAGAGTGCAATACTTAAAAAGGGTATTCTATATGCCCCACCAAACTTATTACGAATGATGTCTTACAACGAATTGTCAAATCCCGACGGCCAAGTGGACCGATGGAGTAAGGTGGCAGAGCGACTAACGAAACTGAATAAATACCATCCCATCAGTGCGTCGGGATGTGGTGCCGTCGAATTTCAACGCGACTTTCAAGGCGACAAGAAAGACAATGAAACCGCAAAACGGGACGTTTATTACAATGTGCGCGATGCGCTTATTGAAGAAGAAGTTGTATTTTTCGGCGGTTGGGCATGTTCACTTTATGGACGCTATATGCCATCTAATGACCGCAAAAAACTTGAAGTGGAGTTGCCCGATTTCGATACGCTTTCGCTAGACCCTTACACGACGGCATTCGCAGTTAAAAATAGACTTATGAAAGACGGTATAAAACAAGTGCGCATCAAAAAACATTCGGGCGTCGAAGAATTTGTTCCAGACCACTATGAGATCACTGTTGGTGGTAATTCGGTTTGTTTTATTTTCAATAATCGTCATTGCTACAGTTATAATATTATACAGCGTCATAACCGACCTGTTAAAATCGCCACAATCGACACCATGTTGAAGTTTTATTTGGCATTCATCTATTACGACAAAAAATATTTCGACGTAAATCGATTGTTGTGCATGTCCCAATATTTGTTGAATGTCCAAAAAGAAAACAAACTCGCACAGAAGGGTCTTTTGAAACGATTCACCACCGATTGCTATGGGAATGAGATGACTATGGGAGAGCGACGTGGAGAGAAAAACGAAAAGTATATGAAATTGCGAGACAATCGTAACAGTGCCGAATATGAAAAGTTATTTTTAAGGTATATACCGAGGAACAACTATTCTAAAGACACCAAAAATGCGTGCACAAGAAAGAAGAATCGTAATCGCAATTCGAAGAAGAAAAAACAGAAGAAAAATACCCGCAAGAAATCAATGTGGAATTTCCTGTAAATGTATCTATTTTGGTTTAAATATTAAATATTACCAGTAAATATTTAAACCTAATGTCCTCACAATATGAAATGGACGAACCACGACCTTCATGGGAAGAGTATTTCCGCGATCTAACAGAGCTTACCTCGAAGAGGTCACCTTGTAAGCGACTAAAGGTTGGATGCATTCTTGTCAACGACAACCGAATTATCGCACAAGGATATAATGGATACTTGCCCGGGGCAGCCCATGAACAAATTATGAAGGATGAACACGAGATTGGAACCGTTCACGCGGAACAAAACGCGATTGCTGACTGTGCGAAACGTGGTGTCAGTTGTAACGGAACGACGGCTTATATTACACACTACCCGTGTGCGAATTGTATGAAAATAATGTGCGCATCGGGAATAAAGAATGTGAAGTATATTAAAGATTATAACAATGACGCGGTGGTCAATATCTTCGCAAGGGTTTCTAATGTCAAGATTGAAAAGGTGTGCAAGCAAACTAAATGCTGAAATATTTCAGTGTCATCATTACCGCAGTATACACAGTAGCAAAAGAGATGGAATGTGTAATGTATCCATACAGGTTTGGCGTACCATCCTTCTTGAACAGGGCTGGAACTAATCTGAAAACGGTTTGTTTTACAACAGGTAGTTGGAAAATGAAGTATAGTATGGCTAAAAGAACGGGTGTTTGTAGATTATCAAATAAAGTATCATAACTCTCTTCCACCTTTCGTTTTTCGTCATGCTCGCGGACAACGTCGCGATTTGTTTGGCTAGCACCGATATAATCATCTTGTTCTTGCGCAGGAACAAAATTAGGCTGCATCTGTGCGTCTTGTGTAATGTGCGTTTGACTCTGCGGAACGTCTCGGGATTGGAGACCCAGAGCACCCGACGCAACTGCTTCTTGAACGCCCGACACGAATTTGTTGACGTTTTCTCCCAGCCCACTGTGTCCAGCACCAACACCAGCACCAGGACCAGGACCAGCACCAGGACCAGGACCAAGTGCCGAAGAAATCTCCGCATCGCGTTGCTCGCGCATATTATTAATAGTGCTGTCTATTTTCGTGTTTGTCTCTCTAGTCTCCAGTTGAATGTTCGCCTCTGATTGAGGAGATATGGGAAGGTCGTCTAGACTCGTTGTTCCCTCCATTTTAATATATTTCCGTTTAAAATATATTAAATACTTTTACGCAAACGTGACCTGTTTATTTTTGGTTGGATTACATTTTACAGAACGTTCAGCAAATTTGTAACATTTACCATCGTGTTTGTACGTATTTTGTTTTATATCGGTTATGGATGGTGCGTTAAAAATCATACAATTTCTAGATTCACAAGATTTTCTAAAGATGCTGGCTAGTCCTATACCCAGTATGATAGATACTATACACTTTCCTGTGTCAGTTTTAAGTGATTTGAGCGCGTTTTCAATCATATATATACAAACAACATTTAGTTTTGAATAGGAATCGTTTTTGCTTCTTGCGTGCAAGATACTTGTTGAGCATCAAATTGGAAACAAGAACCGGATTTGTCCTTATACTCAATCTCCTTCACATTGTCTGGGGTTGGATAAACGTATATAACCGTAGGAGCAGGCACAGACAAATATACAAAAAGAAGACCTATTGCTAAACTCACAATGAAAAAAGGGAATGAGAAGTATTTGGCCAACATAGTTTTCTATATATAAGAAAGGTTATATTTTGCTTGGTAATAAGTAGCATTATTCTCATTCAAACTATCACATAAAATGAAGTTATTATGATGTCCATATTGTCAGCCGCTATTTCAGGAGAATTGGTTCCGTCATGTGCTGCGTTTCTCGTCATCGACAATGGAAACATCACCAACACTTAGCGAGGAACCAGTATTGCTTGATGATGCCGATGATGCGGATGATGCGGATGATGCGGATGATGCGGATGATGCGGATGATGCGGATGATGCGGATGATACCGATGATGCGGATGATGCCGATGATGCGGATGATGCCGATGATGCCGATTTTGAGTTTCCTTTATTCGAAATTTTGTATTCTTTGCCAAGAGTCCTTATTTCTTTGATGTGTTGATTCACCGTTGCATCCATAATTTTTTGCACTTGATTTCGCTGTTTGTCGTTCAATGTATTTGTTAAATTAACTCTGGCATTATTCACTTCTTTAGAAGTTAATTTCATGTCATTCTTAAAAGATTCAAAACGTTCGAGCGTAGTGTCCTCGTCAGCATACCCAAACAAATAATCCAGTTTCGTGGTAATGATATCTTTTTTTATGTTATTCAAATTGCGATTGATCAATGTATACGAATCGCGCAAATTATCATGCTCACTAGATGAGACATTTAATTTTTGTCCTACATCGCAAGGTGTAGCAGCCTTACATACTACGGTAAGATACCCATTATCAATCGTAAATTTATTTCCACCTATTTTACCACAATTCCCACACACACGTTTTCCACGAAGAATGCCTAATTTTTTTTTCTTCATTCCGGGCGTTAAGGTTTCATCCTTCATTACATCGCGTGTTGATTTCTTCTGTTTATTTTCATACTGAGACTTGTATTTGTAATATTTGTAATATTTGTCGGGTTCACCATCAACCTTATTAGCAAGATACAACGAGTCGTATTTTAAAGGTCTTTGAATTAATGTTACATTCATTGTTTTATCATTTTCTACGATTGCTACATTCACAGGATATTTGTTTTTCATACGCTTCATAATGAGGGACACATCGTCTTCGTCAGGCGAATCATTAACGCTCCTATAAAGATTGCAGTAATTTTCAACCATTGCTTTGATAAGAGGACTCATATGTATATATATATATTTGATGATAATTATGTTGAATATAACTTCAAAATAATTATATTTATATTATTAGGTGTTCAAGCATATCGTTTCAGCATTTCTGTTTCGGGGTTGTCGTGCCACGATGGAAGGTTTGTAATCATTTCTTGGTTGTTCTTTTCTTTTATTGCTGAAAGACGCTGTAATTTAGAAACAATATATTCTTGTTTTTGACGATTCTTTAAGGCGGTTTCTTGTGGAGTAATACGCCCTTTGTAACGATATATCAAAAAACCAGCAATACTTCCAAAAAAGATAAGCGTCATCCCAATATTGTAAAAATAGTTCATGTATTTTTCCTTGAATTTATGACTTTCTTTGAGGGAGTGTCCGATAAAGTATTTAACGCCCGGTTCACATAAAGACGGTTCCTCCATAATTCTTATATTCAATATTTTTTTTAAAATTATACATAATATATCTATAATATATCTATAATATATCTATAATATATCTATAATGAATAAAGATACCAAAGATACTCCTAATCCGTCAATAGCTATGGGTTGGTTCTTTCTTATTACCACGGCATATTTTGTATTCCGCGCTTACCTTCCTAAGCTTTCTCCCAAAATATCTGTTAGCATATATTTCTCTCTATTGATAGTTGGTGAATCTATTATAAACGTAGGTCTCACCAACTCCTTGTGTGGTTCTGAACAATATCCCACAGCAATTCTTGCGACGTTGATTCCGTGGGTTGTGATATTTGGCACGATGAATGTGTTATTAGAAATGTTTCCCGGATGGTTACGTCCCTTTTCTAATACATTCGGCTATTTACTTACTAAAGGCAGTGTATCAAAAACAATGAACAAGATATTGAAAGGAGAAAATGAAAGCGATAGTAAAACTCTTTCCATCGAACTCAAAGATGTTCAGAAAACTTTAGCGACTATCTACAATGATCAATCGTTGTTGGTAAATGAAATCACTACCAACAACTTCGAAACATTCTGGAAAAAAATGAAACCGCTTTTTAGAGAGAATGTTAGTGACGACACTAGGGATAAATTGCTCGGACATGTCAAGACCAAGGAATCGATTGCGAAGTATATTTGGTATATGCTTACAGGTTGGTTAGTGACATCGGCAAGCTACAACTACATCGTAAACGCTGGCTGCACGCAAACGGTTGAGCAGCAGAAAAAGAGTAGCGAAAATTATAATAAGGACTTGGAAAAGAAAATGCTGTCCGCCGCAGCCGAGAAACCTCGTGAGTACAAAACGTATGAATAGGTAATGAAATGGATTTGTTAATCGTCTGATACAAATCTAAAAATCTTTCAGTCTGGGCGCAGAAATATAATACAAAACCGAAAAATATGATACTATCGCAAGTGCGATGGATAAAAACCATCCGGGTATGACCGTTTTGTTTCTGAATCCAATACCGAATTCTCTCAAACTTCCATCATCTTTGTAAAGAAATGTCGGTTTAAAAGAGACAATCAATGCGAAAAGTCCTAAATATATTGCGATCGAAATCAAGGTTATATTGCGTCTGATAGTAATTCGATTCATTCTTTTAATATCGTCAGATGATTATTTGTGTGCTTTATGGCAAATTTTATTTATCTGGAAATCATGCGATTTGTTGATCTATTGATTTGTTAATTTGTTAATTTGTTAATTTGTTATGATTTATCCTAGTGAGAATCATAACAAAGTGTGATTATCATACCAACTATGATAAGGCAACAAAATATATGCGTATTTTATCCTTAACAGAATAACAGAATAACAGAATATCAATTATTTTCAATAACTTTCATCTCCGTCTCCGTCAGGGTTGTCGTCATTATCCATCAAGATTTCATTATTTTCTGCTTCTTCTACATCTGCTAGTGTGTCCGGTTGTTCCGCGTCGTCGTTCCTTCGTTCCGCATCGTACGCGTTACCATCGTAAATACGTAAATTTTTCTCTAGTCCTTTACCCCATTCTTTGCCTAATTTGTTGTATTTTTTGAAGTTGTCGACCTCTCGCTCTTCGTCAGTCATGTTTTCGAGGCGAGAAAGTATTTTCATTTTCTCATTTACCTTTGCCTTGTTTATTTTTTTCCCGATTGTATCGTATCCATGAACCACCTTGCCCATTTCTTTGGAAATGTAAGTCACCAAAGTTCTTATTAGTTTTGCAGTATTATTATTTTCAGTAGCACCATCAAGTTTGTTTTTGTAGACAGAAAGCGCTTTGAACAAGCAAAAAACAAATAGTTGTTTTATTGACGTTGTAGGAGGCAAAGTATCGAGCGCAACAATGAAGAATTCGAGAATATTTTTGAGGTCTTCTTTGAATTCATCCTCGTTCTCATCATTTATGTTTTTATGCTTGATGATATTCTCAATTTGTTCTAGTTTCGACTCTGCTTTTTTTATTAAATCGTTTTGATGATTCTCGGAAAGTTCCCAATGCTTTGGTATTGCCCCTGTAGAAATTCTCTTCACAATGTCAGAATCTAAACTTGGAAACAAGAGACAAATATATCGCAAACAGTTGAAAGAGAATGATCGGACATCAAAATTGGAATCTTCAACATCTGTTTCGAAACCATTCTTAAGGGACTCGATATCATTCTCATAGGATTCATAAATTTTTTGACTCAAATTATGTTCTAAAAACCCATTTACTTCCTCTTTTACTTTACTAATCATCTCGTCTGGGTCAGTTGTATTTGTATCTATAAAATTGGCAAGTTCAACATATCGAACATCTCCATAATTAGCCGTTTCCGTGTTTTCGGTTCTCCATTCGAACGTGTTTTTCGCATTCCTAGAAGCCACCAATTCTACGACGTGTTCGACAGAATATTTGAAGCCACCTTTACGCAGTGTGTCCATTCGCGCTTCGATACTATTGTCAGCCACTTCGCCATCGTCCAATAAAGCGTCTTTTTCGCTACAAATCGTCTGTTGTTCGTCTGATATTTCATCGCGACAAATAGTAGCGAATGCACGATAAATTGTACTTTCACTGTAAAGTTGAGATATTGTCGGAAACTTTGTTTTTGTTTCAGCGGATACAAACAAGATTCGTGCCGAGCTCATTTGCTTGGCGAATTTCAACGAGGAAGTGATATTCTTTGTCTCCTCATTCAACTCTTTGAGTGAGGGAACTTTTGTTACAAAGTATTCATATGGGCGGTTTTCGTCGTCCCAACAACAAGCATTTTCGACGTAAGGTTCCTCCGCAGAATTTGTCAAAACCGCCTTGGCTCCCAGTTCATTTTTCACGGCATCTTCGATGAGGCGTTGAACGCGAACTGCCACATGTATTCTTTTACCCTGAAGCACGTTTACTTTCATATGCTGGTCCTTGTTCGAAGTTCGCATAGATTCCTCGAACGATTGATAAAATTCCGGAGGACTCTTCTCTACGCTGGGTGCATTGACTCGCATAAGGATTGGTAACAAAGAAGCGGTTGAAGTGGATATTGTGTTTTCAATGTCATCATTCGCCTGAGTTTTTTGAAATTCCACAAGCGCGCGTTTGTTATCTAGCCGTGCGATTATTTCGCTTTTTCCCACCACAATTGTTTCCAAATATGTCTTGATATTCCTGGCTATTGTCTTTGCGTTTGATATTGCGCCCCACGGTTCTCCAGACTGTTTTATTTTACTTGCGACACACGCGACATATTCGATTCCTTTCACTTTGCTGCTATCTGGATTAATTGGAAACCCTGAAAATGCTCTTTTACAACCGGGATATTGTGTGCCAAATTTGATTTGTGGAATACTAGTCTGAATATATACAAGAAAGTATGATAATGTTGCGGCAATAATTTGCTCGTTTTTGAAGTCCTTGTAACTTTTGCTCTTTTTACCCGGATTCTTTTTCTCATTACGTTTGATCATCTTCTCATAATTTTTTTTATCAAGAATGCTTAACTTCATAACTTCTTTCGCAAGTCTTACAATAAATCCTTTACCTTCTTCATCCAATATTATCCTCATAAATTTCCCCATAGCATCCACAACGCGGAGAATCATTATTGTCGTTTCATCTTGTTTGTCCCCAGGTATTGCATTTCCAGGTATTACATTTCCAGGTATTGCATTATCTTTTGTGGGATAGAGTGGATTGTCATCGAGCAAATCCTGTCTGATTGTTCTAAAACCATCTTCGATATACCCTTCTTGTGCGGCAAACGAGCGCTGCATAATTACATAACCACTGTGCTTGTCCACCCACGCCGAACCATCATCACCCAAAACACCTCGTTCGTCGCATATTTTCTCCATTACACGCAAATAGTCCTCCCCATCGATAAACGAACTAGAGATTTCATGATAAAACGACGGCAAAAGTTTTAGATTGGTTTTCGCGCAGTAGAGCCAATATCCCGACTCGTCGCGATTCAAATTTGCTGCGCGTGTAAAGTGTGTGATAAAATCGCGAATGTCTTGTTGCCTTTTGGCGAAGTCTGTTTGTCCAAGTATTGCATCGCGCATTGTGCTGTATGGAGAGTCATCAGTTTCTAAAGAATCGTCCGTCAAAAATACATTGCTGTTTACATTTTTTTGCGAACTATTGTAATCATGAATAAGGCGTAGAACACGAATATTATCCTTGGCTTTCTTGAACACCTTCATAATTTTCTTGATGTAATCGTCCTTTGTTGTCTTGAGGACCGCGTCGAATTCACTAATAATTTGTTTTTCTAACGCACTCTCATTGTTATTGCCCGCTACTTCAAACGTGCCACACTTATTCGGTTCGTTAGGTTGGTTCGTAGTGATACATTTCTCATTGAAATTGCAGAACAATTTGGTTTCATCCGTTAGCAAACCTTCATTTATTTCCGGGTCCAATATCCACTGTTCGTTTTCTCTCTTATAATACGCAGGGTCAGCATCTTCGATGGATAGAACCGCGTAGTCACCGTTCATGATAACTCTCTTTCCTAGAAGCATTGCTGCTGCGTCTCGATTTGCCTCTGGTGTGCTCAACCCGTTTACCTCCTGTAAACGTCCCGCTAAGAATGTTTGACGCGGTTCACCTTCTTCGATGCCCTGCATGGCATCCGCATACTCGTTCACCAATTCGTAATATGTATTATCGTAACGTTTATCGAAAAATATTTCTTTCTTATTATCCTCGGTCATTTCATCCATAGATACATATTTTTTGGAAAGCACGTATTTGTTGCATTCATCTGGTTCAACAACGCCACTCCTTTTCTCTTGCGCGATTTTCTGGTATTCATCAATATTAGGAGAATCGTGTAGAACAAGGAGGCGCACGGATACCAAAGAAATGCCCGCATTCAGCAATCTGCCTTGGTCAATCGAGTATACGCGCGAATATATTTCGTTGTCAGAAAGACGCATCTCGTCGGTTATTCCGTATCCACTCATGACGCTGTCATATGTGTCCACATTGTTCGCGAACATCTGGCGAATACCCGATGTAGTTTCTGCCGACTCCATAGTAAGATCGGATAACGAGCGATCGATTTTGTCCAACTTGGCCGAGAACTCGTTGATTTTGTCACCAATAAAATTGCGAATCTGATTGTATCTGCCTTTGGTTATCTCGTTGGATTCAACAGAAAAGGGTTCTAAATAGCTGGATACAGCTTTTACCGAGATCTTTCCTTCGATGTGAGGTTTCACTAACTCGATTAGTTTATCAGTCGAAGGCACGATATTTTCAAGATACTTGCGGTAATTTTCCTTTCGCTCCTCTTCTTTTTGTTTACGCGCGGAATTACTCATGACATTCGATTTGTCGTTGTTATTATCGTTGTTATTGTCATTCTCCTGGGTCGGTTTATAATGGACAATTCTCTCCAGAAATTTATCAGTAGGCGCAGATTCGGAACCCACCTCAATGGTATGCGGTCGTGTTCTATTGTTTAGTAGATGCCAATATTGTAAATAGGTGTCGTTGAAACCAACTTTGGCAAGAATGTCAGTAGACGGGGCGTTGATTCGTGAGAAACGCAGGGTAGAGTCGGGTAATGTCAAAAATGAGCCAACCATAATGGTGTCGTTCTTGGTGGCAGGCACGATACTATCGACCTTCAGAATATTCTGCGACACAATATAGTCCTGTGTGAAAAACTTTTTAGTATAGATTTTACCGAAATCCTTTTCTACTCTAGCCACCGATGTTTCAAAGTCTCCGTTGTTGTCAATTATTGCGGTGATGTTGCTCGAAACATTCTGCTTGGACAAATAATTCTGGTGCTTACTATCTGCGAAAGGTGTAGATAATTCTAATTTTTTCTTAAATTCCGAATAATATCTACTGCTGTCAGTTTCCAACTCATTGTTGTAACTGAACTCTTTGTCGCGTTCTCCTGCTAGTGTAAGCATTTCAACATCCTTTGCCTCGCTAGTATTTGTTACATCGTAAAGTTTCTTTTTCATGGTTGCCACAGGAAGCATCCAGTACATTTTTTTATCCAGTTTTGCAAGAGCTTTCGCCAAAGGTTTGTCTTTGTCGTCGTAGCGTATCGCAACTATGTTGTTATTGTCTGACTCAAAATCCGAGTAAGCTTCCCTCAACTCCTTAAAGCGATTGATCATAGTATGGATATCATTGATAATATGCGTTGTACGATTCGCATTGGGTATTGTTGATAACATTGTGTCCATCATGTCATCAGTCTGTTTCTCAATATGAAAACGTTTTTCAGATTCGGGCAACTCCACAATGTGCTTTACAAATCCCAAATCTTCTCCAAATATTATTTCGTCCGATGCAAAGACCAACGGTGTCGAAACGTCGGCATCATCCGCACTAGCATCTGGACTGGCATCCGCACTAGCATCTGGGCTGGCATCCGCACTAGCATCTGGACTGGCATCCGCACTAGCATCTGGGGTGCTTTGCACGTTGGAAACTGAAACCGCGTCAGGTTCAGGACTAGCAACCGGAGTTACGGGCTTGTTGCGAATAATAATTTCGCGGATATAACTATCCAGCGGAATCC
>Ga0209223_10000544_pt1 | contig 43458 bp, 42 predicted proteins | sample COG_06_FD_184750 | JGI IMG/M metagenome (GOLD analysis project Ga0209223, IMG submission 184750) | Pelagic Microbial community sample from North Sea - COGITO 998_met_06 (SPAdes) (version 2) | ecosystem: Environmental > Aquatic > Marine > Neritic zone/Coastal water | place: Helgoland, sampling... | reverse complement strand
AAAATATAAAAGTTGAGGCTGATGGCAGTACAAGGATATTTGTTGGTGAAAAGGCTCCTGAGGGATATGAAAATAACTGGATTCAATCTAACCCAAATAAAGGTTTCTTTGCGTACCTCAGACTTTATGGTCCCCTTGAATCGTACTATGACAAATCTTGGATAATGCCTAATGTAAAAAAGGTGAAATTAAAAAAATAACAAATTGAATAACGAACCGAACAATGCCAATGGCTAACAACGTACATAATTAATTACTTAACCAAGAGACGGAAGTAATGGACAAACTATTGAGGCCAAAGAAGTAGACGATAAAGTAATTCGCGGTGGTTTTTTGGGCACATCAAAAAAATCTCCCTTCAATTGGGATAAGGGTGAAATAAGCATGGCATGGTTTATTGGAGTACCACATACCAAATCACTTTAGGCAACAAAACGCAAACAGGTCTTGAAACTTACTTTAAATGGAATTTCAAAAAACTCATTCAAGCTACTTTCGATTTTCAGCTGATTCACAACGGTGATCATATAGAACCAATAATTGGCGTTAGAATTTAAATAGGGCATGACACTTTATTCTGATCATGGTTTTTTTAGATGAATTAGAAGCCTTAGTTGTCTGATATTCTGAAGGCTGCCGCCCATTACCCTTTCAATGTTTCACCATAAAACCTAAGCCAGTTCTTTCCTAGTATTTTCTCAATGTCTCCAGTACTATAACCTCTTTTATCTAATGTTTGAGCTAGATACTTATATCTTTCTGGCTGGTCCAATTCTGGAATCCATGGTGGCCATCGGACTTGGTAAGACGGTTTGAATCTTGTCAATCGGGGCACAAACCAATTTTCACGTGTAGCACCATCTGCTTCTAATCCTTGAATGGCAAAGTCAGCCGCAACGCCTACATGGTCAATCCCAGCAACCTTAACTGCATGATCGATATGGTCCACGTAAGTCTCCAATGTTGTCTTGCCTCCTGGATCTGGTCCAATCATGTAACCGAGACAAATAACTCCCATTACACCTCCTTTATCGGCCATGGCTTTAATCTGTTCATCAGTTTTAGAACGTGGATGGTTTTTATACAATGCTTCGCACATCGTATGGTTAAAGGAAACACCAGCTGAACTGAATTTTATGCCATCATTGGTAGTTTGACGTCCAGAATGAGATAAATCAACTATGATTCCAAGCTCATTCATCCGTTCAACAGCTTCAACACCAAAATCTGATAAACCTGCATTGGTTCGTTCGGTGCAGCCGTCACCTAATAAATTTCTTTGGTTGTAAGTCAATTGAATCCAGCGGGTTCCGGCTTGGTACAGGATATCTATATTATCAATGGATTTCTCAATCATGGTAGCATTTTGAAAACCAAACATAACTGCAGCTTTCCTTTCCTTTTTTGCTTCTGGGAAGTCACTAGCAGACTTAGCATGAATGAATACATCAGGATTATCTCTGATTCTTTTTTTCCATTCGGCAATGGACTTTAAAGCCACATTCAAATTACCTGAGGACAATGAGATATTGAAACCTGTATATCCCGATTTTGCCAAAGCATCAAATGAATCTTGGTCCCAACCTCTAGGGATGACCAATCCATCAATGACCGTGGCCTTATCATAGACATCATTTATACTTGATTGTTGGTCCATTGGATTTGATACTGACATTCCAGAAATATTGCCTAACAATTGACCAGGAAAAAGAGCAGTAAGAGGTAAAACCTTTAGTAAATCTCTTCGTTTTTTGTCCATTGTTTCATCAAGTTAAATGCGAAAAATACATGCCTGCTATATTCAAATATATTTTTTTAGAAGATGAATTAAAAGGAATTTTTGATTCGCGGCAAATAACAAAATTCCATTTTAAGCAAAATAACCCTGAGTGTAAAGGTCGGGAACATAGGGTGAGAGTAACTCTGTATTTTTTAAACTAAAAGGGTCCTGGTATTTTAAGTGACATTCTCAATTATACCTATTGAAACAAAAAAAGTTAGCCCTGTTGAGGCTAACTTTAATATCTTTTGTCTAAATAAAGGTTGTCTTTATTTTTTCTTACTCTTCTTAAATTGATCAATTACCTTTTTTGCGTATGGCTCAGCAACCTGAGTGGCTGAAGCTGGGTCAGTAATTTTAATAGATACTACCGCTACTAATTGACTTTCACCTGATTTACTTAAGTCGTAAACAACAGTTTCCAGATTATAAATGTCAGAGGTATAAGTACGTTGTGTTCTAGGAACATATGTCCCTCCCATTCCATAAGGAGAATAATTATTCCCATAATAATTATTAAAACCACCATAGCCATAGCCTCCATAGGCGCCACCACCTGTAACATAACCACCTGATTCAGATGTAGTCATTTCAGATTTCACATCTTTCACAACTGTTAATACCATTCCGTCAAAACCGCCGTTACTGAATTTTTCAATTTGTTGACTTGTTTCAGCCTCACTCATTTCAACATTTAATCGTAATGAAGGTAAGCTCTTATAGCTTTCAACTGCATCAATGCCTTCAGCTCTCAATTGTGTAGCAATTTCATCCTCAAACCGCTGTCTAGATACCATATCATCCGTTCGTGCCATTACTAGGAATTTATTGTCTGACACAGATTCAATGTCTGGTGCTTTCCACATGCTCGTTACAGAAATTGATGGGCCACAACTTAATAACACCAAAGGAAGTACCAAAAGCATCGTAATTTTATTCAATTTTCTCATGTTCATAGTTCTATTTATTTCAAAAAGAGTATTAGTGCTGTAATGATTGCCTCTTTGGATTGGATTCTAATTCTTACTTTCCTCAAATATATTCAGTTAGCCTTGAGTTACCACCCAATAAGGACATTCACAATGCTATGACACCAACTGAAACAGTTTACACTTACTCCATTCAAAACAAATCAGCCTTTGATTTTATCTCCGGTATCATTTGCCTGCCAACTCCTCTTCCATTTCATTAAAAATTCAATGTTTATTTTTTTGTATTCATTATTTAAGTGCATCATATTCTCGTATTCAAATTCAATTATCTTGCAATTGAATTAATTGAAAGCCTATGATTCTCGTCCCATTCAGAAATCACCCTGTAGCAAAAAATGCATTGAAATATGCCATACAATTTTCTAAACAGTTTAATGACTTAGACATTGTCTGTTTTCATTGTACAGAGAAAAACGCATCCAACACCGCTGATTTGAAAGAATTAAGGGATGGACTTCAAAAAAGTATTCAAGGAATCGCCAATGATGTTACCATTGCTCTTGAAGTGGTAGATGGCGAATATGAAAGTCAAATTGAACAATATGCCAAAGAAAACCTTGTTGATGCGATTATTGTAGGAACAAGAAAGGTCAGCGGCTTGCAAAAAACAATGCATGAAGGTAGGACTGCCAAATTTCTAGATAACACCACATTACCTACCTTAATTATCCCTGAAGACTATAATTATAAGCCTATTGAAATTCTAATCTGGGCTTCAGACTACAAAGAAATCAAGAACGACAATGCCATTGACCCAATCGTGGCTATTGCATTACAATATGATGCTGAAGTCAGAATTGCTCATGTTAGAACAGATTCACGAGGCTTAAGCAACGAACAATTCAATGAAATGCATCGAGAGAAGTACTTATTCAAAGAAGGCGTAAAACATGCTTTCAAGAAGATTAAAGGATCTACGATAAGCAATGGGCTTAACTACTATTTGAAATTAAAAGGAGATAATGATGTTCTCGTCTTTGTGAAACGAAAACATGGATTCATGGACAAGCTTTTCAAGAAAAACCATAGTGCAGATTTCACAATCAATCCAGAGATACCTATTCTAATATTGCACGAAGAGGCAGATCAATCCACGCTCAGAAGGAATTAGAACAAAGCCTCTGCAATCTTCTTAGTCACTTGTGACTTGCTCATTGTATAATAATGCAAGCAGGGTACTCCAGCCTCCTTGAGTTCTTTTGATTGTTGAATGGCCCATTCTACTCCTACTTCTCTTGCTCCTTTATTGTCTTTGCACTTGTCAAGTGCATCCACTAAGTCATCTGGAAGATCAACATGAAAAATACTCGGCAAAACATTCATTTGGCCTAATGTCGTAATGGGTTTTAGACCTGGAATAATAGGTACATTAATATCATTTGCTCTACATTTATCAACAAATTCAAAATACTTCTTATTATCAAAAAACATCTGGGTAACAATGTACTCTGCTCCCATATCTACTTTTTGCTTTAAGTACTTAAGATCGGATTTTAAACTTGGTGCTTCGAAGTGTTTTTCTGGATAGCCTGCCACTCCAATACAAAAATCAGATTTACTCTGGCTTACTTCATCATGCAAATATTCACCATTGTTCAAGTTTATTACTTGTTGCAAAAGGTCACTGGCATAATTATGACCATTGGGATGTGATAAAAACCTCGACTCTGATTTAATCGCATCTCCCCTTAACACCAGCACATTATCAATACCCAAGAAATCCAAGTCGATTAATGCATTTTCCGTTTCTTCCTTTGAAAATCCTCCACAAATTATATGAGGAACAGCATCCACCCCATATTTATTAATGATGGCCGCACAAATACCTACAGTACCAGGTCTTTTCCTCGTAGCTACTTTCTCTAATAAGCCATTTTCACGTTTCTTATAAACATACTCTTCTCTGTGATAAGTAACATCTATGAAAGGAGGCTGAAATTCCATTAATGGATCAATGGCATCAAATATATTCTGAACACTTTCTCCTTTTACCGGAGGCAATATTTCAAAACTAAATAACGTTTTACCCTTTGCTCTTTTTATATGATTAGTGATTTTCATGATACTGATCTTGTGTAATAAGTATTAAATAAAGCGTTAAATGTCATAGGACAAATTAGGTGATAACCATTTCTCCACTTCTTCCAATGGTGTTCCTTTCCTAGAAGCATAATCAACCACTTGGTCTTTTTCAATTTTCCCCAAGCCAAAGTATTTTGATTCTTCATGCATGAAATAAAACCCACTTACAGATGAGGCAGGATACATAGCAAATGACTCGGTTAAACTTATCCCTGTGTTTTTCTCTGCTTCTAAAAGGTCAAACAACAGTCCTTTTTCAGTATGATCTGGGCAAGCAGGATAACCCGGAGCAGGCCGAATTCCTTGGTACTTCTCTTTAATGAGCAATTCATTGTCTGAGCTCTCAGAAGAATTAAAGGCCCAATATTGCTTTCTAACTTTCTCATGCATTAATTCAGCAAATGCCTCTGCCAACCTATCTGCAACAGCCTTGATCATGATTGAATTATAATCATCATGATCTGCCTCATATTTCTTAACAAGCGGTTCAATACCAATGCCTGCAGTAACGGCAAATCCTCCGATGTAATCTTTTTTACCACTTTCCTTTGGCGCTATAAAGTCAACCAATGATAGGTTCGGCAATCCACTGCCTTTCTTTCCTTGCTGCCTTAAGAAATGGAAAGTTTTCAATACTTCTGTACGTGATTCATCGGTATAAACCTCAACATCCTCACCTATCGCATTTGCAGGATAAAGCCCAATTACAGCATTTGCATAAAGCAAATCCTTTTCTATAATTTCATCAAGAACGACTTGTGCATCATCAAAAAGCTTTTTGGCCTCCTCACCCACAATTGGATTATCAAAGATGACGGGATATTTTCCCTTGAGCATCCAGGTACTGAAGAATGGAGTCCAATCTATGTACTTTCTAATCTCATCAATGGAATAATCCTTAAAACCCTTATTGCCCAAAAAAGTTGGAGCAACCATCGTCTTTTGAGACCAGTCAATTTTAGTTCGGTTAGACTTTGCTGTTTCAAATTGGATGTAATTCTTTATTTGTTTTCTATTGGCATGATCAAAGCGAAGTTTAGCATACTCCTCCTTAGTCTGAGAATGAAAACCATCGTGAGAATCTTTACTTATCAACTGCCCGGCAACTGGAACACTTTTTGATGCATCCAATACATGAACAATAGAGCCCGAGTATACGGGGTCTATTTTAACAGCCGTATGAATTCTTGAAGTCGTTGCTCCACCGATTAGTAATGGTAACTTCATGTTCCTTCGCTCCATCTCTTTTGCAACCGTCACCATTTCATCCAACGAAGGAGTAATCAGTCCACTTAAACCAATAGCATCAACATTCTCTTCAATGGCCCTGTCTAAAATCTTATCTGCAGGGACCATCACGCCCATGTCAACAATGTCATAGTTATTACATGCTAAGACCACTCCTACGATGTTTTTACCGATATCGTGAACATCTCCTTTCACAGTTGCTAATAGTATTTTAGAAGCTGAACTGGTATCTGCACTAGCGGCCTTTTCAGCTTCGAGGTATGGGAAAAGATAAGCAACTGCTTTCTTCATCACTCGCGCACTTTTGACTACCTGAGGTAAGAACATTTTCCCAGCCCCGAACAAATCACCTACTACATTCATTCCGTCCATCAAAGGACCTTCAATTACATGTAAAGGTTTTTCGTGGTGCTGTCTAGCTTCTTCAGTATCTTCTTCAATAAAATCAACAATCCCTTTTACAAGCGCATGCTCTAGTCTTTTTGCAATTGGCTCCTTCCTCCATGAATCGTCCTTGACTTGTTTTTTACCACCACTTTTTACCGTCTCGGCAAATTCAAGTAATCTTTCAGTAGAATCGGGCCTTCTATTTAGCAGGACATCCTCTACCCGATCAAGTAATTCTTTTGGGATGTCATCATAAACCTCCAACATGGTAGGATTAACAATACCCATGTCCATGCCTTCTTTGATCGCATGATAAAGGAAAGCTGTATGCATTGCCTCTCTGACTGGGTTGTTTCCTCTAAAAGAAAAGGAAACATTGGAAACACCTCCGCTAACGTGGGCTCCTGGAAGATTCTGTCTGATCCAACGTGTTGCGTTAAAAAAATCTAAAGCATTATTGTTGTGTTCATCTATTCCAGTTGCAACTGGAAAAATATTGGGGTCAAAAATGATATCCTCTTTAGGGAAACCTACTTCGTTAATCAGGATATTGTAGGACCTTTCACAAATTTCAATTCTTCTTTCATAACTATCGGCTTGTCCTTCTTCGTCAAAAGCCATTACGATTACGGCCGCACCATATCGTTTTACTTTTCTTGCATGGTCTATAAATATTTCCTCTCCTTCTTTAAGTGAAATGGAGTTTACAACTCCTTTTCCTTGTATGCACTTTAAACCAGCTTCAATGATCTCCCATTTCGAAGAATCAATCATTATTGGAATTCTTGCAATGTCAGGCTCTGCTGCAATGAGGTTTAAAAAACGCACCATGGCTTCCTTTCCATCCAGCATGCCTTCATCCATATTAACATCAAGGATTTGAGCACCACCCTCCACCTGATTACGGGCTACTGAAAGGGCCTCATCATATTTATCTTCTTTGATAAGTCTTGCGAAACGCAAAGAACCTGTCACATTGGTTCTTTCACCTACGTTAACAAAATTTGTTTCTGCGGTAACAATTAATGGCTCGAGTCCAGATAATTTTAGTGTAGCAACCCCCATTAGTCTAGTTTTTGAATTTTACGTGGATCATGTTTTTCTGCGGCCATGGCAATTGCATGTATGTGCTCAGGTGTGGTGCCACAGCAACCTCCGACAATGTTCAAAAATCCTTCACTCAAAAATTCCTCTACTTGATCAGCCATTTCTTCTGCAGTTTGATCATACTCACCAAATTCATTTGGCAAGCCGGCGTTTGGATGTGCACTTACATGAAATTGAGCCTTTTTCGATAAGGTCTGCAAATATGGTCTGAGTTGTTCCGCGCCTAAAGCACAATTTAATCCTATGCTTAATAATGGCACATGAGAAAGCGACACTAAAAATGCTTCTGTTGTTTGTCCAGAAAGTGTTCTCCCACTTGCGTCAGTAATAGTACCTGAAACCATAATTGGCCACTCCTTACCTCTTTCATCAAAAACTTCTTCAATAGCAAAAATTGCAGCTTTGGCATTTAAAGTATCAAAAACTGTCTCTACTAATAAGAAATCAATCCCGCCATCAAGTAATGCATTTGCTTGCTGTTTATAAGCAATTTTAAGGTCATCAAAGGTCACGGCTCGGTAACCAGGGTCATTCACATCTGGAGACAATGATGCCGTCCTATTTGTCGGTCCCATTGAACCGGCAACAAACCTTGGCTTGTGTGGTTCTTTGACAGTGAATTCATCAGCTACTTCTCTAGCAATCTTTGCAGATTGATAATTGATATCATAAACAGCATCTTCAAGCGCATAGTCAGCTTGTGCTATAGTAGTCCCACTAAAGGTGTTAGTTTCCGCTATATCGGCTCCAGCCTCATAATACAAAGAATGGATTTCCCTAATTATATCAGGTCTAGAAATAGACAATAGATCATTGTTCCCTTTCAGCGGATGGGAATGGTCTTTGAAACGCTCTCCCCTGAAATCTTCTTCTTCGAGTGTATGTCTTTGAATCATAGTGCCCATTGCACCATCCAAAATCAATATGCGCTCCTTAAGTATTTTATGTATATCGTAAGCCATTTATTCTTTTTTGGCTTACCGAGAAATATGTAGGAATTCTCTTCTTCTCATCTATTCTCTGAATGTTCAGAGTAAGGAGTTAGCACCAGGTATTATCCAGGTTGCTAAGACATCATAGGGCCAAATCCCTCCGTCTTTCTTGATAAGCGATACAAAGAAAGGAATAATTAATTAACCATTGCTTAAAAGGTGTCATTATTTATATGAATATTATATTTTTGAATAAATAATAACATTTTGAAGTTAGCTGCTATTGACATCGGTTCCAACGCCATTAGATTCCAGATCACAAATGTGATTGATTACCAAGGTACGCACACTTTTAAGAAGTTGGAATATGTTCGTTTTCCATTAAGATTAGGGAAAGATGTTTTTGAATCAAATTGTATTGGTGAAGAAAACAAAGCTAAATTCTTCAAATTAATGCAGGCATTCAAAATCCTCATCGAGCTCTATGAAGTGGATGATTATTATGCCTGCGCTACCTCTGCAATGAGGGAATCAGAAAATGGGGCAACCATTGTCAAAAGTGTTTTGGACCAATTCGACCTTGACATCAACATCATTGACGGTGATAAAGAGGCTGAATTAATCAACAGCGTTGTAATGCGTAAACTCAATGACCAAAATTATTTACACATTGATGTTGGAGGAGGTAGTACAGAGTTGAATGTCATTCATGATAACAAAATGCTGCATTCAAAATCTTTCAAATTGGGCTCTGTCAGAAAACTTTCTGAAGAGAAAAACCATGCGCAACGCGAGAAGATGACGAACTGGATCAATGAGCACACAAAAGGTCATCTAGCGTTCACCGCAGTAGGCACAGGCGGAAATATCAATAAAGCCTTTGATTTATCTAATCAGAATAGATCTGACCGACATATTGCGATTTCAGATCTAAAACAGGTACAATCACACTTGGCCACCTTCACCATGGATGAAAGAATTCATCAATTGAGGCTAAATGAGGATAGAGCAGATGTTATTATACCTGCACTTGACATCTATCTGCATGCCATGAAGGCTGCTAATTGCTCTGACATATTGGTGCCAGATGTTGGTTTGAAAGATGGGCTCATGAACATGTTGTATGAAAAGAACCTAACGCAAGAGGCATAAAAAAAGCTCCTTCGAAAGGAGCTTTTTAGCATTCATTATAAAGTCAATTATCAAACATCAACCTTTGCGTATTTAGCATTCTTTTCAATGAATTCACGTCTTGGCGGCACTTCATCTCCCATTAACATGGAAAATAAGTGATCTGCTTCAACGGCCGACTCAATATCAACGCGCTTCAAACTTCTATGCTCAGGATTCATTGTTGTTTCCCATAATTGCTCTGGGTTCATTTCACCTAGTCCTTTATATCTCTGGATATTAACAGAATCTTCTTTTCCTGTACCAGCCATTTCAGTCATTAAAACCTCACGCTGTTGCTCATCCCAGCAGTACCTATGGTCTTTACCCTTTTTTAATAAGTACAATGGAGGTAAAGCGATATATAAATAGCCATTCTCAATCAATGGCTTCATGTACCTAAAGAAGAAGGTCAAGATCAATGTCCTAATATGACTACCATCAATATCTGCATCTGTCATAATTATCACTTTGTGATAACGCAATTTTGTCATGTTCAAGGCTTTCTCGTCTTCCTCGGTACCAAAACTTACTCCCAAGGCAGTAATCATATTTTTGATTTCCTCGTTCTCATAAATTCTGTGTTCCTGAGCTTTTTCAACGTTAAGTATCTTACCTCTTAATGGAAGAATTGCCTGGAAATTTCTATCTCTACCTTGCTTTGCTGATCCACCTGCAGAATCTCCCTCTACAAGATAAACCTCACAGAGTGAAGGATCTTTTTCTGAACAATCCGCTAACTTTCCTGGTAAACCAGTCCCTGACAATACATTTTTTCTTTGTACCATCTCACGTGCTTTTCTAGCAGCGTGTCTAGCTTGAGCTGCAAGAATAACCTTTTGAACTATCATTCGAGCCTCTTTTGGATGCTCTTCAAGGTATTCTTGCAAAGTCTCTCCAACTGAAGTCTCTACAGCTCCCATTACTTCCGAGTTACCCAACTTAGTCTTTGTCTGACCTTCAAATTGAGGCTCTTGTACTTTAACGGAAATTACTGCTGTAAGTCCTTCTCTAAAGTCATCACCTGATATCTCTACTTTAGCTTTTTCTAATAATCCAGATTTGTCAGCATAAGACTTCAACGTTCGAGTCAAAGCCCTTCTAAAACCGGATACATGTGTACCGCCTTCAATTGTGTTAATATTGTTTACATAAGAGACGACATTCTCAGAATAAGAAGAATTATAACTCATCGCTACCTCTACAGGCACAGCGTTCTTCTCGCCTTCAATGTATATAGGCTCAGGAATCAAGCTCTCTCGTGTTGCGTCTAAGTACTCAACAAACTCTTTTAACCCACCTTCAGAATGAAATGTCTCTCCGAGTTCTTTACCCTCTTCGTCTAACTCTCTTGTGTCAGTAAGGTGAATTGTAATTCCTGAATTCAAAAATGAAAGCTCTCTAAGTCGAGATGCGACAGTTTCATATTTATATTCTAAAACCTGAAAAATATCTCCATCAGGCTTGAATGTTACAGTGGTTCCTGAACGATCAGCTTTTCCCGTTTCTTTAACAGAATATTGGGGTATTCCTTTTTTAAATTCTTGTTGAAATTCCTTACCGCCTCTATGAACGGTAACTTTTAAGTCTTCAGACAATGCATTAACACATGAAACACCAACTCCGTGTAATCCACCTGATACCTTATATGTGTCTTTATCAAACTTTCCACCCGCATGAAGTACAGTCATCACAACCTCCAAGGCTGACCTGCCTTCTTTCTCATGCATGTCTGTGGGAATTCCACGGCCATTATCAACAACGGTTATTGAATTGTCTTTCTCAATGGTAACTGATATGGTATCACAATGACCAGCCAATGCCTCATCAATTGAGTTATCAACAACCTCCCAGATCATGTGGTGAAGGCCTTTAAAACCAATGTCACCAATGTACATCGCAGGACGCTTCCTCACTGCCTCTAAACCTTCTAAAACCTGAATATTATCAGCAGAATAATTTTGATTTTTCTTCTCTTTATCTTCGCTCATATGAGTAATTACAAAATAAAAAAATGAGAACTGAACCGTGAAATTTAGGCTCCCAAAAAGGCGGCTACGGTTGTCCCCAAATCAATGGCGAATATACGTAAATTTTACTTAAAAATCTCCTATAGAAAGCATAACTAATGTGCATGCATAAAGACATTCAATGCCCTTTGATTCTGCTAAGTTTTTAAACTCCTGATTCTCAGTTCCTGGATTAAATATTATCCGCTTTGGCTTAAGACTAAACATATACTCAAACCACTGTTTTTGTTTACTAGGGTTAATATATAAGGTTATTGTATGCACATTATCGACTTGCGGACTTTCATAAATGTTTAGAATCTCTTTTCCAAAAACTTCTCCATTAACAACGCCTATCGGAACGAACTCTAAACCTGCGTCTTTCAACATTTCAGCTGCTTGTTGAGGGTACTTCCATGAGCTCCGATTACTCCCAATAATTACAGTTTTTTTCATTAACAAGAATTAACTAAAATTTGGAACGATAGTTGTTAATATTGCAATCACAATTAAACAAGGCTACGACCGTTATGAAAGACGAACGTATAGAAGGGTCATGAGAGTTCCAAACCGATTTATTTTAAGCATATTTACTTTCCTCATTATTGCCAATGCAATTCATGGCAATGAGATTAATTTTAAAGAAATCACCAATCAAGAAGAATGGGATGCGGCATTTGCTTTAGCTCAAGCCGAAAAAAAACTTGTTTTCGTTGATATCTACACGGATTGGTGTACCTATTGCCACAAGCTTGATAAAGAGGTTTACACAAATGATGTGCTCGCTGATTACTTCAATGAAAATTTTATCAATCTCAAATTTGATGCAGAAACAGCGTTTGGTTATCCACTTACGATCGAATATGATGTAACAGGCTATCCTAAATTGCTTTTTTTAACGGCCGAAAAACGCATATATGAATCAATAGATGGTTTCGTTCCTACTGAAACCCTAATGGCGTATGGCAACGTTGTCCATGACAATTGGAAATCTTTACCAATGCTTCTTACTAAACAAGAATCGAATAGTCTTACAAAAGAAGAACAACTAGAATTGATTAATATTCTTGAAAAAACAAATCAAGAAAAAGCTGAAATATTAGCTGAACAGTACATTGAAGGATTAAATAGTGAGGATTATGAAGACATACAAATCCTTTGGCTTGTTTCAAGGTTTCAAAACCATTTGACTTCAGCATCATTTGAATACATCAGTAAGAACAAAAGTGACATTATTAAAATGCACGGTAAATCGGAATATGATGATTATATGAAAGCTGTTTACAATGACAATTTAAATCTTGCAATAAAGTACAACGACACAGAATTATTGCAGCGGCTGATTTCAGAAATTCTACCTGAATTCCTGGAGGAATCAGATATTAGTGAGGCCGCTTTCATCACAAAAAAATTATACTACCGAGAGCGCAATCAGTTTAACAAGTATCAATTTGAAGTCAATACTTTTGTGAATAACCAGGTGAATATTGAATCCAGACCGGAAGCATTATTTCAAAACGCTATGGAGATAATTGAAACAATGGATGACAATTCCATGTATGTTTTTGCTACAGCTTTATTGTCACAGTCCATTGATCTGAAGGAAGACTATTTCGAAGCGATGGCCTTGTTGGGCTACGCAAATGGAATCTTAGAAAACTATACCAAAGCGGATGAAATATTGGTCAAAGCCAAAGCTTTAGCTACTGATACCGAAGAAAAAGAAATGGTTGACAATATTATTAAAGCTGTAAAACAGATGAAAGTAAATTAATCACTGACTTTCAAATACTTACTAGCAACTCTTTCCGCACATTTTTGTCCGTCCATCGCTGCCGAAAGTATACCTCCAGCATAACCAGCCCCTTCCCCACAAGGGTAGAGTCTTTTAATTTCTAAATGCTCCAAAGTTTCTTTGTCTCTTGGTATTCTTACAGGAGAAGAAGTCCTGCTTTCTACACCAACAATCTGGGCTTCATTCGTATAATATCCGCGCATCATTTTACCAAATCCTTTGAGTCCGTCCTGTAGTCTATTTGAAATGCTCTCTGGTAGCACATCACACATATTAACCGAAGTTAAGCCGGGTTGATACGAAGTGTCTTTCAGCGTGCTTGATGTGCGGCCTTTGACAAAATCAATCATCCTTTGGGCAGGTGCTGTCTGCGTTCCACCTGCTATTTCACAAGCACGCTGTTCGAGTTCCTTTTGGAACTCTAACCCGGCCAATGCTCCGAATTGCTCATAACCTTTTATGTCTTCTAATTCAATGGCCGTAACTATTCCAGAATTCGCATATTTTGAATCTCTTGTTGATGGACTCATTCCATTCACTAATACTTCTCCAGGTGCGGTAGCGGCAGGAACAATAAAGCCTCCAGGACACATACAAAAAGAAAAAACGCCCCTTTTTGTATTCTCATAATAACTCTGTCTAGCTAATGAATAAGATGACGCAGGTAAATACTCCCCCCGGTCATCCATGTGATACTGTATTTTATCAATTAACTGCTGGGGATGTTCGACCCTCACTCCCATAGCAAATGCTTTCGCCTCAATTAAAACCTTCTTCTCATTTAATAATGCAAAAATATCTCTTGCGGAATGTCCAGTTGCCAATATCACTCCAGCACCCTTAATCTTCTCTCCATTTTCTAATATTACACCAATCATTTCATCACCTTCCATGATAAAATCAGTGACCTTTGTATCAAAAAGAATTTCACCACCAGCATTCAATATGCTTTCGCGTACCTGCTGAACTACCTTTGGTAACTTGTTTGTACCAATATGCGGGTGGGCTTCTACCAAGATATCTTCAGGGGCACCGTGTGCTACAAACATTTCCAAACTCTTCTGAATATCACCTCGCTTAGTAGAACGGGTGTAAAGTTTCCCGTCTGAATAGGTTCCTGCGCCACCCTCGCCAAAGCAATAGTTTGATTCAGGGTTTACAATATGTTCTTTATTTATTGCCGCTATATCCCTTCTACGCTTTTGAACATCAGATCCCCTCTCAATAATCACAGGCTTAATCCCCAATTCAATCAGCCTTAACGCAGCAAACATCCCCGCTGGTCCAAAACCAACAATTACGACTGGATCAGCACCAGAAACATTCGCATAATCCTTCGAATAAGCAATTACTGGTGGCAGCGCTTCATTCATGTAAACATCTGCTTGAATGTTGATTTTCACATTTTGACCACGGGCGTCAATAGACCTTTTAATTAATCTAACTTCAGCAGCGTCATCAAAAATGCCAGATCTTTTAAGCATGACAGCTTTAAATATTTCAGGATTATAAGCCTGTTCTGGCCTGAGGGTTGTTTGGACTGTTTTTTTCATAATGCAGGGTATTTATCCCTAAAGGTTATATTTCAATTTCTTCAAAGAAAAACTAAGAGTATCTTTAAATCATAGCCTTAGAATTCTTCAATAAGTCTTGTTCGATTTCCAACTTGTTCATAGGTTTGAACCATTGAAAAAACGCTCACAAAGTTGACGTAATTAAAAGGAGAAACCAAAGAAACATGAGTCAAGCAACTTCAGATCAAATTCAAAAATCTGCCAAACAAGATGAATTCGAACACCCGGATTTTTACGGGATGGACGACCTACTCACTGAGGAGCATATTATGGTACGTGGTGCCGTGCGTGATTTTGTTAAAAAAGAAATTTCTCCCTACATAGAAGATTGGTGCCAGAAAGCCCACTTCCCATATGAGATTGTTAAGAAATTCGGAGACATAGGTGCTTTTGGTCCTCAGCTTCCAACCGAATATGGTTGTGGTGGAATGGATTACATCGCCTATGGTCTAATAATGCAAGAAATTGAGCGTGGTGATTCTGGCATGCGTTCGACTGCCTCAGTCCAAGGTTCATTGGTAATGTATCCGATTTATAAATTTGGCAATGAGGAACAGCGCAATAAGTACCTCCCAAAATTAGCTTCTGGTGAATGGTTAGGTTGTTTTGGTTTGACAGAACCAGATCATGGTTCTAACCCATCTGGTATGACTACTAATTTCAAAGACATGGGAGACCATTACCTTTTGAATGGCGCTAAAATGTGGATCTCTAATTCTCCTCATGCTGATGTTGCTGTGGTTTGGGCTAAAAATGAAGCAGGACGAATCCACGGACTTATTGTGGAAAGAGGAATGGAAGGATTTTCCACTCCTGAAACACACGGAAAATGGTCATTAAGAGCAAGTGCTACTGGTGAACTTGTATTTGACAATGTGAAAGTGCCGAAAGAAAATTTATTACCTGGTAAAAGTGGTTTGGGTGCACCAATGATGTGCCTAGACTCTGCAAGGTATGGTATTGCTTGGGGTGCAGTTGGTGCTGCAATGGACTGTTATGAATCGGCAAGGCGTTACTGTGCTGAAAGAATGCAATTCGGGAAACCAATTGGATCATTCCAATTACAACAAAAGAAATTGGCCGAAATGTTGACGGAAATTACCAAAGCCCAATTATTAAATTTGAGATTAGGCCAGTTATTCAACGAAGGGAAAGCCACAACACCACAGATCTCAATGGCAAAGAGAAATGCAGTGGCATTGGCCCTTGATATTGCACGTGAAGCCAGACAAATACATGGCGGAATGGGTATCACAGGAGAATATCCAATGATGCGACATATGGCCAACCTAGAATCTGTTTTGACCTATGAAGGAACACATGACATTCACTTGTTAATCTTAGGGGCTGAAATTACTGGCATTCCAGCTTTTCAGTAATCAATGATAAATAGAGCGTAATATGACCAAGATGAAAGTGCTAGGGTTAATTGGAGGTACTTCTTGGCACTCAACGACTGAATACTACAGGAATATTAATCAGGCAGTTAACGATCATTTTGGAGACAATACGAACCCTCCACTATTGCTTTTTAACCTGAATCAATCAGCGGTACACGCTTTTCAAAAAGAAGATAATTGGGAGGCCATTGCAGATTTAATTATTGAAGCTGCTTTAAGTCTTCAAAAAGCTGGCGCAGAAGCCCTCATTTTGTGTGCTAATACCCCTCATAGAGTTTATGAATTAGTGAGTATTCGAGTAAAAACACCCATCCTACACATTGCAGATGCTACAGCTGCTTTCATTCAAAAAAAAGGGATCAAAAAGGTTGGTTTTATTGGCACAAAATTCACCATGGAACAGAATTTTATTACTGACAGAATTTCACAAAGAGGAATTGAAGTCCTGGTTCCGAAGGACAAAGAAGTTATCGATGAATTGCACCGTATCATTCAACAAGAGCTGACTTTTGGGGAGGTAAAGGAAAGCTCCAAGGCCTATGTTACCAATTGCTTAATGTCGATGATTGAACAAGGTGCAGAAGGAATAATCCTCGGCTGTACAGAATTCCCGCTCATGTTTACAGCAGGCGATCTACCGGTCTCAGTATTCAATACCACAGAGATTCACTCTAAGACTGCTGTGGACTATATCTTGGGAATTGCTTAAGCCTACTTCGTCTTTTTAGAATAAAAACAGCCTATTCCCGTAATGGCTAAGGTGATTGCAATCACGAAATTTATCAAAGAGAGAAATTGCCAGTGCCAATAGTCTGCTACAGGTACACCTAAAGTAGCCACCATAAAAATAGCTGTAGTATGCCATGGCACCATATTCTCCAGCATGGTACCAAAATCCTCTAAAGATCGAGACAGGACTTTTCGAGGAATTTCTTTTTTATCATATTCCTTTTGAAATGCCTCCCCCACCACAAAACTTGCAGCATATTGATTTGAAGTAATTGAATTAATTAAAGCCGTTGAAGCCATGGAGGAAAGAATTGTTGATGATTTTTTCTTTGCAAAACCAAACACGCGCGCTACAATAATGGGCATAGCATTGATCTTATCTATGGCTCCAACGTAGATGAATACTATTATAGAAATGATTGCCGGCTCACTCAACTCATACAATCCTCCTCTATTAAACAATGTCCCAAGGTCCTCGGGAATTACATTCATCCAAGAAACCATAGATGTATCAAAGCCTTTGTACAAAGCATAAATGACATCGGTAGTGGATGTTTTTTGAAATATCATTGCCAAAATAATAGCGCTAAAAGAAGATATAACAAGAACTGGTAGTGTTGCTTTTCTTTTTATGGAACCATATAATACAATGAATGGAGGAATCAATAAGAGTAGATTGAAATTAAACATAGATTCGATCCCGGACAAAATCACTTCTGTCTGAGCCATCGCATTGACTGTTGCTTCTATTGGATAAATAAAACCTAAAGCGAAATACCCAATACATGCCAAAATTGCTGAAGGTACTGTCGTATACATCATTGAATGGATGTGATCATACAATGGGACACCCACTGCCAAAGCCGCAACATTCGTAGTGTCAGACAATGGAGACATCTTATCACCAAAAAAAGCACCACCAATAATTGCTCCAGCTGTAATAGCCAAATTTGCATCTACTGTAGTGGCGACACCTATTAATACTAAACCTATTGTACCAACCGATCCCCAAGAGGTGCCTGTGAAAGTTGAAAAAATGGCTGCAACAACAAAGGAAATTAAATAGAGGTATTGTGGGTCAATGATCTTAATACCATAATAAACCATTAAGGGAATCGTCCCTGAGACAATCCAACTACCTATTATCAATCCAATAGCAAAGAGTATTAGTATAGTTGGGAATGCTTTAGATAACTTGTTGATTACCGCTTTTTGTATTTCATCCCAACTGTAACCCAGATAAGTTAGTTGCAGCATTGCAATGACCGCTGCAGTCATAAATACTATCTCTAAAGGAAAAGCAGCCAAACCTTGTACTTTAGGCCTAATGATCAGTCCATAAATTATAATGACTATTAGACTGGCAACAGGAAATAGGGCTTGAAAAAATGTAGTTTTTTTACTTGAAGTCTCCTGCATTTAATTTTAATGACTGAAAGTACTTATTGCGCATTGGAAAAATAGTCAAAATGATTAAGACTTCACCTTTATCAGAATTCTCCAGCAATGATTCTTTCCATTTTATTAACTTAGGCCTTTCTCAAAAAAATGGATATGAAAAACCTGAAATTATTATTGCTTCTACTACCCTTGACTATTGCTTCAATCTCTTGTTCAGGTGATAAACCAGCTAATAATGAATTTGAATGGATCACATTATTTGACGGTCAATCGTTTGATGGTTGGCAAATGTATGGCGAAGACCCCATCACTGATCGATGGATGGTGGAAAATGGAACCATTATATGCAATAAAGGTGCTGGTGAAACCAATAAAGGTTTTAGACGCTCAATTATGACAAATCAGAAATTTGGAAATTTCGAATTTGAGATGGAATACAAAATTGCTAAGGGCGGGAACAGTGGTTTAATGTACCATGTGGTTGAAGACACAGCTTACAATCATGATTATGTAACTGGTCCAGAATATCAAATTTTAGATGACGAATTCTCGAGAAGTGAGTCTAAAGCCAACAAAATGGTTGCTTCTTCATATGACATGTATGTTCCAGCTGAGACAAAAAAACCAAAACCTTTTAATGAATGGAATAAAGTTCGATTAGTTTATAAGAATGGCCATGTTGAACATTGGCTGAACGGTGAAAAAGTGCTCGAATTTCAAGAAGGAGATGAAGATTGGAAAGAACGAAAGGCCAATAGTAAATGGAGAAACTTAGACGTCTGGGGCGCGAGCAAGTCTGGACATATAAGTTTGCAAGATCACGGTGATGAAATCGCTTTCAGGAACATCAGAGTAAAATCACTCTAAGAAACTTTCACTTTGACGTGAAAAAAAACAACTACTTCTACTTAATCCAAATTCAATACTTGGGTTATCGCTATCATGGCTGGGCCAAGCAACCTAAGGTAAAAACTGTACACCACATGATTGATAGGACACTAGTTTTTGTCCTAGGGCATGAAAATTTCAAAACACTCGGTAGTGGAAGAACGGACGCAATGGTTTCTGCAAATCACGCCGCGTTTGAACTATTTATTGACGAGCCAATTGATGAAAAGGAATTTGTTAACTCCTTTAATGAAAACCTCCCTTTTGATGTCAGAGTCACGAAAATCGAACAGGTAGATGAGCACTTCAACATCATCCAAACGCCTAAAATCAAAGAGTATGTCTACTTCTTTTGTTTTGGAGAAAAACCACATCCTTTCACTGCTCCTCTTTTAGCTTGGTATCCGCAGGAACTTGATTTAGCGTTGATGCAGCAAGGCGCTCGCCTTTTTGAAGGTGAACATGACTTTGTGAATTACTGTAAAAGACCAAACGAAAACACGAAGACACTAAGGAATGTTCATAAAAGTGAAATCAAAAAAAACGAATTAATCACTGCCAATTTTTTTCCTCAAAAAAGCTATGCTTATCATGTACACGGAGCTGGTTTTATGAGAAACCAGATCAGGATTATGATGGGTGAATTGATCCGGCTTGGCAGGCATCAGACTACTTTAAACGAAATTAAAACCTCTTTGAAACAGCTTATTGAGGGTAGAAATATTGATGTCGCTCCGGCAACTGGATTGCATTTACATCGCATCGATTTCAACAAAGACATTAAATAACAATCCTACAAAGAGCATATAGTCATCATAGGCTTAAATAAGATAACCTATTGATAAAATAATTATGCCAACAACACCTAATATGCACATTAATGGCCACATGAACTTAAGCCAAGTACCATAGTTGACATTGACCATACTCAGGGAAGGAAGAATTAGTCCTGAAGGAGTAATGAAGGTCATCAAGCCAAAACCAAATAAATAAGCATTCACAATCTCTTCAGACGGGACACCCACTACATTCGCCAAAGCTCCCATAATTGGCATAGTTACTAATGCCATTCCTGAAGAAGAAGAAATGAATAGGGCCAACACAAAAAACACTGCCATCAAAACAGGTAAAAACACTAGGCCTGAAGTGCCACTCACTGCATCTGAAGCCGCATTCAATGTTGAACCAGAGATGCGGCCATCATTCATTACAATCGTTATGCCCCTGGCAAAGCCAATAATAAAAGCTACACCTAACAAGTCTCTTGCTCCTTGAATAAAAGCATCCACAAATACTGAATCCCCCACTCTTTGTAAGAATCCCATCAGTAAAGCAGCGATTAAGAACAGGGCTGTCATCTCCTCAAACCACCAACCTAAAGCCGAAACACCATAGATCATTACGGCAAATGTCAATGCGAATAAGGTCAGTAAAACCTTAGTCTTAATCTTCAGTTTTACCGGTTCTCCATCCACCTTTACAGATGAAAATGGATTCTTAATATCAAGACCATGCAGTAACGACTTAGCCGGATCATTTTTCACCTTTTCTGCATAGCGCACAACGTATACAATACAAATGATCGTACCAATTATGAACATCGCCAGCCTACTTTCAATGCCTAATGTCCATGAGACTCCAGCGGCATCAGATGCAATAATGGTTCCGAATGGATTTAAAATCCCTCCCATAATCCCGACTGACGTAGAGCAAAAGATGGCAGCAACTGGTACTAAAAGGTCATAACCCGCGGCTAAAAAGATGGGCACAAGTATAGGATAAAAGGCAATGGTTTCTTCTTGCATTCCAAAGGCTGTACCGCCTATAGAAAGTAATGTCATTAAGATGATTATTAACCATTTTTCGTTCCCTTTAAGCCTCATTGCTAAAAATGCAATTCCTTGATCAAATGCCCCTGATAACGTAAATACACCAATAAAACCACCAATGATTAATACAAAAAGTATAATGTCCATAGAATCATAAATCCCCCGTATTGGTGCATAAATGATCTCCATGAATCCCTGTGGAGAAGCCCCCTCTTCACTATAGGTTCCTGGGATTGAAACGGGTTTTCTAATTTTCCCTTCTTCAAATTTTGAAAGCTCCATATTCAATTGAAGACTATCAAGTGTAGCCTGAGTAGCTGGCAATGAAACATTCCCATCTGGAGCTTCAACAATAAAAGAAGGTGCCGACTCATCATACGCTAATGTATTGTAGCTGCCCGCGGGTACGAGCCAGGTCGCAATAGCACTGATGATAATGATTACAAATAGGACGGTAAAGGGGTTTGGGAATTTGAATTTTTTCATATCAAAATTTAATCCCCTTAAGGTAATCAAATTGAATGATCATAAGACAATGACATTGATCATCTCATCTGCTGGTAAATAATTTCTTTTATATGAATTAAGAATCAATAACTTAGTGGACTTAAATCTAAACCCTACCTATGACTATAGGCCTATTAAATGAGCCCTCTGGTGAAAACCGAGTTGCTTTACTTCCAGAAAGTGTTATTACACTGGTGGACCTTAAGACCGAAGTATTAATTGAAAATGGAGCTGGAAATAGCGCTTTTGCATTGGACAATGCATATACCGATGTTGGGGGCAAGATTGTCAGTCGAGCAGAAGCCTTAAAGTGTGACTTGATTGTAGGTATTAACCAACCTACAGATGCTGAAATAGACGCCTTATCTGAAAAGCAGGTCTTGATATGTGTTTTCCAACCATTGTCGAATAAGGCTCTGGTCGAGAAATTCATTACTAAAAACATAACAACTTTTAGCTTGGACAATGTACCAAGAACAACCAGGGCACAATCGATGGATGTGCTTTCTTCTATGGCAACTGCCACTGGATATAAAGCTGTCCTCTTGGCGGCAACCCACTCTCCAAGATTCTTCCCTATGCTGATGACTGCTGCAGGAAGTATAATCCCTTCAAAAACGATGGTACTCGGGGCGGGTGTTGCCGGACTCCAAGCCATTGCCACGGCAAAAAGACTTGGATCCGTAGTTGAAGCATTTGATGTTAGAACTGCTGCCGAAGAAGAAGTACTCAGTTTAGGTGCTAAATTCATCAAAGTTGAAGGTGCAAAGGATGAAGCTTCCGCAGGTGGCTATGCTGTTGAACAAAGTGAAGATTACAAAGCCAAACAGCGAGAACTAGTCCATGACCACGCAACCAAAGCCAACATTATTATTACAACCGCACAAATTCCAGGAAGGACTGCCCCTATTCTTATTACAAAGAAGACTGTTGCAGACATGCAACCAGGTTCTGTGATTGTAGACCTTGCCGCATCTTCTGGTGGTAACTGTGAATTGACAGAAAACGACAAAATTGTGGTAAAACATGGAGTGACTATTATTGGAGATTCAAACCTCTCCTCTTCCCTTTCTATGGATGCCAGTAAAATGTTTGGTAAAAACGTTATCAACTTTTTGAAGCTAATTATAAACGAAGAAGGAGGTTTAAACCTCAATTTCGAAGACGATATCGTCTTAAACACTTGCGTCACAAACAATAAAGAAGTTGTAAGTGAACGTGTAAAAAATATTCTTTTTCAATCCGTAAATTCTTAAACCAGGATGGACCAAATACTAACCCTTTTCTATGAAAACAAGGAATTCATATTCCTAATCATAGTCTCAATCTTTTTGGGAATCGAAGTGATCTCCAATGTTCCAGCAGTACTTCATACTCCGTTGATGTCCGGTGCCAATGCCATCCATGGCGTTGTTATTATCGGTGCAATCATCATTATGCTAGAAGCCGACCCCACAAATTATTTGGCCTTAATCCTTGGCTTCTTCGCTGTAGTACTTGGAACGTTGAATGTTGTCGGTGGCTTTGTAGTGACCAATAGGATGCTAGAGATGTTTAAAAAGAAGGATAAAAAATAAGGGATATGAGAGAATTATTAGGAAACAGCCTTCTTGAAATCTGTTATATCGCAGCTTCCATCACATTTATTTTAGGACTTAAAATGTTGAGCAGTCCGGATAAAGCTAGAAAAGGTAACCTCTATGCTGCATATGGCATGGGATTAGCCATCGTTGCTACACTACTTTTTAAAGAGCCACTAGTTGGAGCCAAAAGCTTAAATTATATACTAATCCTCGCTGGATTATTGATCGGTACATTGATCGGTACAAGAATGGCAGTAAAGGTGAAAATGACTGCCATGCCACAAATGGTGTCTTTCTTTAATGGAATGGGTGGCGCTTGTGCGGCGGTAATTTCCATAGTAGAATTTGACCACGTGATGCACACGGGTGAGTTTGACCTGGGTTTGATGATAATTATTGCCGTAGGACTAATCATTGGTTCAGTTTCTTTTGCTGGGTCTATTGTTGCCTATGGTAAACTAGAAGGGAAAATTGGAGACAAAGCAATTCCTGGAGGTCAGATCATAAACATCTTATTATTAATAGCACTAGTTGTGGTTGGTGGTTATTTAGCTACAATGTCAGCACCAACATCAATGTTACTCTATGCGCTTTTAGGAATTTCATTGCTCTATGGAATCTTGTTTGTCATGCCTATTGGCGGGGCAGACATGCCTGTAGTCATATCATTGCTCAACAGTTTTACGGGTGTAGCCGCTGCCTTTGGTGGCTTTTTGTATGGTAATCAAGCAATGCTTACTGGAGGAATCTTAGTGGGCTCTGCCGGAACAATATTAACGGTGCTTATGTGTACTGCGATGAATCGATCATTGGCCAATGTGATTATTGGTTCATTTGGTGGTGGTGGCGCTGCAGCTGCCGCAGGTGGTGACCAAGGCACGGTCAAAGAAATCAGTGCAACCGACGCTGCTATACTTTTGGCCTATGCCAATAGAGTATCTGTAGTTCCTGGCTATGGTTTAGCCGTTGCTCAAGCGCAACATACCATTCATGAATTGGAGCAACTGTTAGTCGAAAAAGGTGTCGAATTTAGTTATGCCATCCACCCAGTAGCGGGGAGAATGCCTGGACATATGAATGTACTCTTAGCAGAAGCAGATGTCCCTTATCCAATGTTGCATGAAATGGAAGATGCCAATGCCCAGATGGCAAATACTGATGTTGTACTGGTGATTGGTGCCAATGATGTCGTAAACCCTGCCGCGGAAAAAGATCCTTCAAGTCCGATTTATGGCATGCCGATTATCAAAGCTTCTGATGCAAAGAACATCATTGTGATGAAAAGAAGTATGGGCAAAGGATATGCGGGAATTGAAAACGAATTATTTTTCCACGACAAAAACAGGATGCTATTTGGCGATGCTAAAGCATCTATTCAAAAGTTAATTACCGAGGTAAAGAACCTCTAAAATAAAAAACAAAACATGGGCCTTGTTTTTATACTTTGGCCTTGTTTCATATAACATCATGGACGGTACAAACAGGTCAAACATTAGCACAGGCATTGAAGTAAATATCATTTTGAAGCAAGACCAACGATCAGGAAAGCTCACGAATGGAATTGTGAAAGACCTATTGACTAAGTCCCCATTTCATTCTCATGGAATAAAAGTCAGACTCGAGGACGGGCAAGTTGGGCGTGTCAAAGAGATTTTATAACATTGCATGAACAAAGCACAGGCTGAATAACAACAGTTTAGTCCTTTTAATATTAAAACTTATTCGCAATAACTCCCACTCTAAAAAATTGTATTAATCTACTTTCCTAGATCAATCCATAAGCTCCGATCCAGCCTCCATGTCTACAAATCACTTTTTCAAAATCACTTTCCATTTAGTCTTACTAATCTTAATCCCGCAAATCAATCTATTTGGGCAGAACGCACCAAAATCAACCAATTTCCTAGAGGTTAATTTTCATAGCGGTCACAACTATTACCCGGGAGGTGCGCTTGAAGATGAATTGGCAAATGGATATACCGGAATTGACATAAAATATGGTTGGCAACCATATGAAAATGAAAGTTGGGCAGCCATTTTCAATTATGCGAATTATGGCGTCGGATTTTGGGCAAGTCATGTTGGACCAAGCGATATATTTGGAGATCCAATGTCCTTGTATATTTTTATAAACCTTCCTATTTATCGCACAAGAAAAATGGAAATAATGGCAAGACCCGCATTTGGGGTCTCCTTCAATTTTGAGCCCTATGACCCTCAGACCAATCCTCAAAACGATATAACAGGCGGGAAAGCCGCTGCATTTTTTAATCCATCACTATCTGTGGCTTATAAAATCACTAATAGCTTTGACCTAAAGGCTGGCCTTGATTACACTCACATGTCAAATGGGGGTATTAGGCAACCAAATACAGGCTTTGACATGTATGGTTGGACAGTTGGACTTCGTTATCATTTAAACCGTCAAAAGTATTTCGAGAACATCGATTACACGTCAATATTTCCTGAGAAAAGAGAAAACAATAAAATTAAATCAAGGAGTATCAATGTGCTTATGGCATTAGGTCTTGATCAAAAATTAGAAGATCAAGGAACAGACATTAAATACAATGTAGGCACCGCCACGGTAGAATACCAGCATAAATTCAACGAAATTCATGGAATATCGGGCGGGCTAAATTTGTTTTATGATGAAAGTGTTAAACAGGATATAGAGTATCAGAAATATGAAACCACCGTGTTTCCAGCGATTCACTTTGGTTATGACTTTCATTTTTGGAAATTCTCAATGAGGCCTCATTTGGGATTCCTGTTAACCGAGGCAGGGCGTGAGTCAAAAGAGAGTTTTTTCATGAAACTAGCGCTTACATTAGACTTATCGGAAACTTTGTATTTCCAAGCTGCTGTGAAAACCGAATCCATTGGATTTAAAGCGGATTATGCTGATTTTGGATTTGGCGTAAGACTTTTCAAAAAATAATCGTGCTTGAAATCCTCTATCAAGACCAATACCTAGTAGCGATCAACAAACCACATGGTTTATTGGTACATCGCTCCCCAATTGCCAAAGATGCTACTGAATTTGCTTTACAGACATTAAGAGATCAGCTTAATCGGCAAGTTTATCCTGTCCACCGACTTGATCGTAAAACATCTGGTGTATTGCTTTTCGCCTTATCGCCTGAGATACTTAAAACTCTGAGTCAAAAATTTGAAGCTGGAGAGATACAAAAAACATACTTATCTATTTTAAGAGGCTATACAGAAGATTCTGGGACAATAGATTACCCACTCACTAATGATGCAGGTAAAGTACAAGAAGCGATAACCAATTACAGAACACTGGATAAATCAGAAATTGATTTCCCTTTCGGAAAACATGAAACTTCACGTTACTCATTGGTGGAAGCCAAACCTGAAACGGGACGCTACCATCAACTGCGAAAACATTTTGCACATGTACTTCATCCCATTATTGCAGATAGGGCGCATGGATGTAATAAGCAAAATAGGTTTTTCAAATCCACTTGGGAGATGACAACTATGCTACTCCATGCCCAAAAATTAACATTTCAACACCCTGTAGATGATCGTACTATCAGTATTGAAGCTTCGGTAAGTGATGAGTTTTTAAGGATGGCAGAACTCATGAATTTTGATCAGTCCACTTTTTCAATAAGCACTTTACCATCGTAAGGCACAGTGCTTAGGATGTGTTCAATGGCTTTTATTCTGGCTGTTGTTTTTCTGTTTGCCTTTAGAATAGTCCACGGATTCTGATCTGTGTCAGTATGCTGAAGCATCTTCTCCTTGTACTCAGAGTAATCATTCCATAGTGCCTGTGCTGATTCATCTACAATCGACATTTTCCACTTTTTTAATGGGTCATTTTTGATGTCTTCAAAACGTTTCGCTTGTTCGTCTTTGGAAATCGAGAAGTAAAATTTAATAAGAATGATGTTATCGTTAGTAATCATTTGTTCAAAATGATTTACCTCACTCATAAACCTATCGTATTCTTCCTGATTGCAAAATCCATTTACGGGCTCTACCCCGGCTCTATTATACCAACTTCTATCAAAGAGAACAATCTCCCCAGGGTTAGGTAAATTATTGATGTACCTTTGAAAATACCATTGCCCGCGTTCCTGCTCAGAAGGTTTTGGCAAAGCCACGACATTATAAAGTCTTGGATTCAAATGATGTGTGATTCTTCTTATTGCTCCTCCTTTACCCGCTGCATCCCTACCTTCAAACAAAATGCATATACGTTGATTATTATCAATGACCCATTTCTGCATCTTGATGAGCTCTACTTGTAATTGCTCTAAGTACTTTTTATACTTAATATACCTCAACACTCTGTTAGGGTTGAGTTCCTGCTTTTGCTGCAGCATCAATTGAATTGCTGCATTGGAATTGAGTATTTTTAATTCTTTTTCACTAAACTTATATTCAGCCATGGTACTTAATCTAAATGGTAAAGTGAACGGTGAAAACGCATAACTACATTAGGATCAGGAAGTACTCCTGTCAAAGCATTCTCTTTTCCATCATATTCAAAGTGTGACAACACATGCCTGATCGCCTCCAATCGCGCTACCTTTTTGTTATTAGTTTTGATGATTGACCATGGACTGAAAGATGTATGTGTACGAGCAAACATTTGTTCTTTATAGTAAGTATACTTTTCCCATAAATCTTGTCCTTTTTCATCGACTGGACTTAGTTTCCATTGTTTAAGCGGATTTTGCCTACGTTGCTCAAATCGAAGGTGTTGTTGTTCCTTGTCAATTGAAAACCACAATTTGATGATGTCAACTCCATCTTCAAATAACATGTGCTCAAATTCAGTAACCTGACGTATAAATTGTTGGTATTGCGGCTCACTACAAAATCCCATTACAGGTTCGACTACTGCCCTATTGTACCAACTCCTATCAAAAAAGACCATCTCTCCTTTGTCCGGCAATTCCTTAATGTACCTCCTAAAATACCATTGTCCTTGCTCTGTATCTGTAGGCTTAGCCAATGCCACAATTCGCATTGCTCTAGGATTTAAATGCTCTGTAAACCTTTTAATGGTCCCTCCTTTACCAGCAGCATCTCTTCCTTCGAAAATAATAGCTACCCTTCGGTTATTCTTTTGAATCCACCTTTGAAGATTTACTAGCTGAACTTGTAATTCTTTCAATTGTAGTTCGTAACTAATATTAAACTTTATTTTCGAAAGGTTTTTACCCCTTTCGGTCAATAAAGCCTCTAAGTCTTGGGCGCCTATGCCTCCATCAAAATCTTCGCTTGTGATGATTTTGATGGATTTCTCTTTTTTCCTTTGTTCCTTCTCCAATTTGTATTTCTCTTAAATTGACTTAGCACTAATATACACGGTTGACAAAATATAAAGGCTGATCAATATCATAAAAAGTTGATGCCATTAAAGGGTGAACAGTTTTTTAATTGTTTTAATTCAAGTTGACTCAAAATGATTAAAAAGTTATTTTTGTCACCAAAGCTATAAAGCATGAAAAAATTCTATACAATAATTCTTATCTGCATATTGTCTGTCTCAAATATAGTGGCGCAAGACACGCTCTTTACGAAAAGGGGTGAAACCTTCGTTGGTAAAGTAATGCTTTACAAAAATCGACACCAACAAGAGCAGATTGATATGAAGATCGACAAGAAAAAACGATCGTTTAGAATTGTTGAGGTAGATAAATACATCCAAGAAGGTGAGCTGTATAAATCCATCTTTGCCCTAAGCGCTTATAAAATTGGGAAAGTTGTGACAGAAGGTGAGTTCGTGAGCCAGTATTTATATATGCCAACTGGTTATGGTAAAAGAGCACCGTTTTCGCAGAAAATTCTGGTGAAGACAGGTGGTAATTACTTAGACTTGCCTAAAAGCCTTGGTTTCACAAAATCAGTGAGTGAATTTTTAAGTGACTGCCCTGATGTAGCTCAAAAAGTGGCAGACTCTACCCTTGGCAAAAAAGATATTAACAAGATTCTCTCTGAATACAATGCTTGTATGGCCAATCAAAAAGAGAATGGTATCAACCTTGAAAGCTTCAAAGGAAAGCTAGAAGTTTTCAGATTAAAATTACAGGAATCAAGGCTGGTGGAAAACAAAAAAGCTATCCGATCAATGTTGAAAGATTACGAATCTAAACATGATGCTGATGAGGAGATTCCAGAATATCTAATTAATGGAATTGCAGATGCGGTGAAAGATGACTTGGAATTAACGTCTATTTTTAAAGAGCTTCAAGCACTTTAACAGGACTCATTTAACATGGGCCTTGAAAACGAGTACTTTTGTGGATGCGTTGGGGTCATTCGAGAAAATTGCTAATGTCTTTCGCTCATAGCCCATTCTTTCAACAGCGTTAAACTGAACTAAAATTTCAGTGGATTGACCTGGTGACAAAATAGTTTCACCTAAATCATAGGTAAGGCAATCGCAATTAGACTCAATCTTGAATACTTCTAAATCAGCATCACCGCTATTGGAAATTTCGATCAAAACTTCTTTTACTGATCCTGACGACATCACCCTGAAATCATGACTGAGTTTACTCACGCGCAGTTTAGCAGCTGTAGCATTACTCGTTAAAAATTGGTCTTCCAATGTAAATTGTAGAGGCAATACAGCGATTAGCTTATCGTTCCCATCAAAAAACTTAACATTATCACGGACAAAGCCTCGCTCCAAATTCGGACCTGGTGAGTGTATTAGTTCCATTCTAGTGAACTGATTATGGGAGATAATTGCCGGAGAAAATTTAACCTTTACGTTTTCTAATTCAGAGCTGACGTTGCTCAGGTCTAGAGAATCGCCTCCGAAATTATACAACGTATAGATTTTTGAAAACTCCATGTTATTAAACCCAAGTCCAATATTAAATACCTGCTCTTTTGCTTTAAATGGGAAGAATTCATTCCTATAGGTATCCAATGCTAAAGTATCAGCAGGTAAAAATCTGCCATGAACTAAAAAACCTTGTAATAAGACATTATTGTTATCCAGTATTCTAATCTCAGCTTGATTTAGACCCAATGCTTGACTGATTTCAATACTGTAATTAATAACCAAAGTATCCTCTTTATCCACAGAAAATGACGCTTCAGAGAATCTCAACCATTCTTGATCCGCCCAAAAAGTACCAGATCTTGCTCCATTATTTTCATTGACCCATTTAAGTGTCCCATGAAATTGCTTCAATTCCCCCTTAACTATTCCTAATTGGATTTCATCAAGGCTTTGTGACCAAATGACTGATGGAATTAACAACCCAATTAATAATAATACTTTCCTCATTTTCATGCTTTACTAACAGGGCGAAATTATGAATATTATCAACTCACAGTAAAAATTGAGCTAGGAATTATTGAAATGAATTTCCATTCATTTACTTTACGTCAAATTATAAAAAATGGCCAGAATACTTACAGGCATTCAAAGTTCAGGAAAACCACATTTGGGAAACCTCTTAGGAGCAATTATTCCAGGAATTGAACTTTCTAAAAACCCAAATAACGAATCCTTCTTTTTTATAGCGGACCTTCATTCTTTAACAACAATTAAGGATCCACAAACCAGGATTGAAAACACAAATGCCGTAGCAGCTGCGTGGCTGGCCTGTGGCTTTGACACCGACAAGAACACCTTCTACCGACAGTCCAGGGTCCCGCAAGTATGTGAATTAACATGGTATTTGAATTGTTTCACACCTTTCCCTATGTTGGCTAATGCTACTTCATTTAAGGACAAATCCAATCGATTGTCTGATGTAAATGCTGGCCTTTTTACTTACCCTGTATTAATGGCCTGTGATATCATCATGTATGATGCAAATATTGTCCCTGTAGGCAAAGATCAAAGTCAGCACCTTGAGATGACCCGTGACATCGCAACGAAATTCAACAATGAATTTGGGGATACATTTGTGATTCCTGAGGTAAGTATTGATGAAACGGTCATGACAGTCCCAGGTACAGATGGTGAGAAAATGAGTAAATCTTATGGGAACACCATCGATATTTTTCAAACAGACAAAAAGCTGAGGAAAAATGTGATGCAAATTGTAACGGATAGTTTGCCGCTTGAAGCACCTAAAGATCCGGATACAGATAACGTTTATGCACTCTATTCTTTACTGGCTACTAAGGAGCAGACAATGAAAATGAGGGCTAACTATTTAGGAGGAAACTATGGCTATGGCCATGCTAAACAGGCTTTATTCGAATTGATTGTTGAAAAATTCGCTAAGGAAAGAGAAATATTCAACCATTACATGGAAAATTTAGATGAGCTAAATAAGAAACTCGAAATTGGTGAGAAAAAGGCGGCGGCAGTTGCTGATAAAGTGATGGCGAGAGTCAGAAAAATTTCGGGTTTCTCAAGTTAAACCCTCCTGAGAAAAATACTCATCGAGCGGTTTGTTCATAAAGTCCAAAAACGGTTTAAGTATCACAAAACTTTCAATCAGATGATCCTGAAAGGAACTCGATAAGTAAATTCGTTTATCAATGTTATAATGCACTAAGAACTGCTTTAGTTTGAGTATACGGATTAATGGATGATCATCTTCATATCCCTTAGGCGAGCGTTTTAAAGAGACTCCTTCTATATTCCCAAATCGATTTATAAACTTCTTATTATTGATTATCTCATTGAACTCATCGAGATTATAATCTATTTCCTGTCGAATAGCATTGATTAAAGCAGCCTTTCCTTCCCATATACCACCAGCTATAACTGATTGTCCATCAGGTTTTATTTTAAAGTAGTAGGGCGCTCTTTTTGTCCTTCTTCCATCAATTGCAATGAGCGCACTGAAATGTGAGTTATAAGGTGTCTTATCTGGAGTAAATCTTAAATCTCTGTTGATTCTATAGATACATTTCTTTGATTCTATTCCACCCAAATCTTCAAAATCAGACATCCTTTTTAAAAGTGATGACACAAATTCTTCAAATTCTTCTTTGGCCGCTAGGTAATATATTTTGTTTTCATGGAACCATTCACGGTTGTTATTTTTCCCTATTCCGACAAGAAACTTCTGTGAATGATTTAGCATTATCTCAAATCTAAAATTGGCACATCGTGAATTTAAGAAAATACACTATATAAGGGTTTTGATAGCGATCATTGTTTAATTTTATGTCAGATTATTATGAAGTTTAAAAACAATATGCGTTAACTTTTAAAGTTGTATTTATAGCTTGATTGATAATTCAAGATACATTGTTCATGAGTTTAAAATTCAAATTCTTTTTTTTAATAATTGCATTTGCAGTTATAACTGGATGTAACTCTTCGGAAGGTGAAGTGAATATATACACAGGAAATGAAGTCAGTTATGAATTAATTCCTGGAGATTTTCAAGGTAATGAAACTTCAGGGATACTGAAGATTAAAGAGCGGACTGATGGTAAAGGAGAAATTGAAATTATGCTAAATGGTGTTATTAATGGCGCCGTCCACCCTGCTCACCTTCATTTTGGGGACTTGAATGCAAATGGTCTTGTTGCTACCCATTTAAATCCAGTTGAAGAGACAGACGGGGTTGGAAAAAGCAACACACTTATCGAGCAACTGGTAAACGGTGATGATTTAGATTACAATGCATTATTACTATTTGATGGTAGCGTTAAAATTCATTTCGAAGCTACTGGAGATTTAAAAGATGTAATCTTAGGTGCCACCAACATAGGAATCAACGGTTCAGCCAATGAGGCCTTTTTATTGGGAATTCAGAGCATCACCACATGCAACAGTGATTTTGGTAATAATTAACAATCGCAACAGTTAATTTTCCATAACTAATCAACCCTTTCAATACATTCTTACGTATTATTGCAATTCACGTAATTGGTCAATAATACATTATGAATCCGCTATTATCATCACCATCAACACCTTTCAATACTCCCCCTTTTAAGGACATCCAAAACGATCATTTCTTACCTGCGGTAAAAGCATTGGTTGCAGCAGCAAAAAACGAAGTCAATAGCATTGTAGCTAACAGCGATACTGCAAATTTCAGTAATACAATTGAAGCACTTGAAAAAAGCGGCAAATTGTTAGACCGTACGGCTTCCATATTTTTCAATCTAAATTCTGCGGAGACCTCTGATGAGATTCAAGCCTTAGCGAGAGACATCTCTCCTCTTTTAACAGACTTTTCAAATGACATTTTGCTTAATGCAGATTTATTTGAAAAAGTAAAATATGTCTTTGAAAACACAGACCAATCCAATTTCTCTGAAGAACAAAAAACCTTACTCAACAAATCATATAAAGGTTTTGTACGGAACGGTGCATTGCTTAGTGAGGAAGAAAAGACATCTTTAAGAGAGATCGATGTGCAATTATCACAGCAGTCTTTGGAGTTTGGCGAGCATGTTTTGGCTGAAACCAATAGTTATGAAATGTTAGTGAATGAAGCTGATCTTTCAGGGTTGCCAGATGGAATTAAAGAAATGGCGGCGCAGACTGCTTCCGAAAAAGGTCACGAAGGCAAATGGATGATCACGCTTGATTATCCAAGTTATGTGCCTTTCATGACCTATGCAGATAACCGAGAACTCAGAAAAGAATTAAGTATCGCTTTTGCTTCAAAAGCATTCAAGGGTGATGAAAATGATAACCAAGAAATTGTAAAGAACATTGTCAATCTCAGGAATCAACGGGCACAACTTTTAGGATATGCTACACATGCCCATTTTGTTTTAGAGGAACGCATGGCCGAGACACCTGAAAAAGTAATGGACTTTTTAGGTGAGATCAGAACATATGGTAAGCCTGCAGCCGTAAAAGATGTACAGGAGGTAGCGGCATATGCCCAAAAAATTGATGGTATTGAAAACCTACAAAAATGGGACTTTGGTTATTATTCTGAAAAACTAAAAAAGGAAAAATACAGCATTGATGATGAATTGTTAAAGCCTTACTTCAAACTAGAAAATACTGTGCAAGGCGTTTTTGAAACTGCAGAAAAGCTTTTTGGGATTCATTTTGTTGAGAATAAAGAGATTCAGAAATACCATGATGAGGTTACAGTATATGAAGTGCGTGATAAAAATAACCAACATGTTGCGGTATTCTATGCTGACTTTTTCCCAAGAACTGGAAAAAGAGCTGGTGCTTGGATGACTTCATATGCTGGACAGTTTAAAGATGCAGAAGGCGATCATAGACCACATATTTCCATTGTTTGCAATTTCACTAAACCAACTGCTACAAAACCTTCGCTTCTGACTTTCAATGAAGTGACAACACTCTTTCATGAGTTTGGACATGCGTTGCATGGTATGCTTGCTAATGGTTATTACGAAAGCCTATCTGGTACCAATGTGTATTGGGATTTTGTTGAACTGCCTTCTCAAATTTTAGAAAATTGGTGTTTTGAGAAAGAATGCCTTGACCTTTTCGCCAGACATTATGAAACTGGTGAAGTAATTCCTTCTGATCTTATTCAAAAAATCAAGGACTCATCTAATTTCCTAGAAGGTTACCAGACCATGCGACAATTGAGTTTTGGAATGCTGGACATGGCCTATCATGGGCAGGACAATTCGAAAATGGAAAGTGTTGAAGCTTTCGAAAAAGAATTAATGGCTGCTTCTGATGTATTGCCTTCAGTACCTGGCACAAATATGAGTTGTTCTTTCTCTCATATTTTTCAAGGTGGCTACTCAGCTGGATATTATAGCTATAAATGGGCAGAAGTATTGGATGCTGATGCTTTTGAATTCTTCAAGGAGAATGGAATTTTCAACAAGGACATTGCTGATAAATTTAGAGAAAATGTTTTGTCTGCTGGTGGTTCAGAACATCCAATGACACTATACAAAAGATTCAGAGGGCAAGAGCCAGATGTGAAAGCATTACTCAGAAGGGCTGGATTGTTATAAATAAATCCACTCATTTTGCGATACTTTCCCTCGAAGTAACAGTACGTTTTATTACCTTTTGGACTGTATTAAAGGGGCTCAGTGAATAACATTATTCCAAAACGTATTCTTCCGACTATTATCTTCGCTCAATTCGCGGGTACCTCCTTGTGGTTTGCTGGAAATGCAATTTTAAAAGACCTCCAGACTGATTGGGGATTACCAAATGATGCATTGGCAGCTGTTACCTCTGCTGTCCAATTTGGATTTATACTTGGCACATTTGTTTTTGCCTTGCTTTCGATTGCAGACCGATTTAAACCATCAAAAGTGTTTTTTGTCTGTGCTATTTTGGGTGCATTGCTAAACGCCTCCATTGTAGTTTTACCTTCTTCCTACCTGTTGCTCTTGATGGCTCGTTTTCTCACAGGATTCTTTCTTGCAGGTATCTACCCTGTCGGAATGAAAATTGCCTCCGATTGGTTTGGTGGTAAATTGGGTAAAGCACTGGGCTACCTGGTTGGTGCACTTGTTATAGGTACAGCGTTTCCTCATTTGATTAATTTTATAGGAAGTGACTTTTCGTGGCGCTTTGTACTTATCGGCACCTCTACTTTAGCAGTTTTGGGAGGCTTTTCGATATTACTATTTGGTGATGGCCCATTCAGAAAAGTCGGTAGCCATTTCTCACCATCACAGATTAAAACCATATTTAAGAAAAAGGATTTCAGGTCGGCCGCCTTTGGTTATTTCGGGCACATGTGGGAATTATATGCATTTTGGGCTTTTGTCCCAGTAATGCTAGCCTATTACAATTCAACTCACTCTGAGGCTTCCTTAAATGTGGCCCTTTGGTCATTCATAATCATTGGATCTGGAGGCATTGCTTCTGCTATGGGAGGACATCAATCTATTAAGTTAGGCAGTGCTAAAACAGCTTTCTATTTCCTGCTTATTTCAGGAGTTTGTTGTTTACTTTCTCCTTTGTTTATTCAGTTACCTCCAGCACTCTTTTTAACTGCGCTGTTAATTTGGGGATTTGCGGTAGTCGGAGATTCTGCACAATTTTCTTCGCTAAATGCTCAAACTGCGCCACCAGCTTTGGTTGGTACAGCATTGACCATTGTAGTCAGCATTGGCTTTTTCATCACTATCCCTAGTATTCAATTAGTTAGTCTTCTGGAACAGGCCATTGAGACAAAATGGATCTTTGTCGTCTTGGCAATTGGTCCAGTTTTCGGATTGTTTCATACTAAAAGACTTATCAGAAACGGTTGATTCATTTATAACGAAATAGTCTCTAAAACAGAAAAGCCGATCTAACGACCGGCTCATCAACCAAAATTAACTCTTTCTAAAACTACTTTACTATACTATAATACTTTGTGTCTCCTATTTCACTGATCAATTCAGCCTTATTAACTAAGGTTCTTAATTCCTTATTTTCTAAAGAATTTCCCTGAGCTAATAATTCGTTATTTGAATCGAAAACTTTAACGTTATCAAACTCCTCATCGAAATTGATTTCTTCCTCTTGAATATCTCCAAAATCTTCAATAAGCATTTGCTCCACATCAGCGATGATCTCAGCTTCAACTAAATTGACCTTTGTTGAAGTTGGTTCTGTTGAGTTTGCTGCACCAGCACTTAAAAGTGTTACTGCGGCAAGAGCGATTGCAATAAGTGCGCTTAAGTTTTTTTGAGTTTTGACCTTTGGGCTATTCATGACCTTGTTGTTTTTGAGTTTGACCTTTTAAATTATTTACTGACCTGTCTTCTTTTATTCAATTGCTGTGCCACTAATTATAAAAACCTATATATCAGGTAATTACAACTATAATTGACTCTTTTGACAAAAAATAGTGTACCGAAAGTGAACACCATTAGGTCAATTATAGTACAGCTACTTGATGAATCGGGATATTGAACTACTGAATCCGTTAAATAAAGAATTGACACAGCTAAAAGTTCGAATTACTTAATTTTCTGAGTTCAGAATGGCAAAAAAGGTGTTCAGTATTGGTAAAGTGAAGAAACTCGTACCAACAGAAAGGTGGTTAAGACTCAGGTCTAATCTCTATTCTGGTTTTCTTTGTGAGATTCTTTGCAACCACTTCAAAAATAAGTTTCACATTTCTTGTCATATTATAATGGCACTTGTTACAAATTAAAGTGTAGGATCCAAAAACATCAATGTATAAGCAATCTGAACGCAGATTGGAAAATGTTTTGAAGCAAAGAATTAAGGTGCTGAAGTAGTTGATTATAAACTCCCTTCAGGAATTTTAAATCCTGTTGCTTCAATTTCAGCAGCAGTCATCTCGATCATATTGACGTCCACTCCTATTTCTGAAAGAGGCTTGTCACTGTCATCTTTCTCCACCTTTACCATCTTATCAACTAGGTCCATGCCTTTAAATACATGTCCATAGATCATATAGTCACCATCTAGTCTGGCCAAACCCTCTTTATTCTGAACTATGTAAAACTGGCAGGCAGCAGAAAGTTTACCAGGATTGCCATCTCTACCGGCACCAAAAGCACCATAAATATGCTTGTACCCAGCTTCAAATTCTGGTTCTAAAAGATGCACAGAATATGCAAAACCTTCAGGGACGTCAGGACAGCCACCTTGGGCCACAAAATTGTCAATTACCCGATTAAAAGAATAAGTATCCCAATAACCAGACTCGGCCAACTCGATAAATGCTTTTTTATGTTTTGGAGTATCATCATAGAGCCAGATCAACAATTCACCCATTGGAGTTTTAATCTGCCCGACCAGATAAGTCTTTTCAGGTGTACAAGAAGTAAAAGCAATCAAAAGGCAAATACATATTAGGGAAAAATATTTCATATCGGTTCTTTCAGACCTCAAAGTACTCAATTTCTAATTCTCACGAAATCACAACCACCGCAAATTCATAGTATATCTCACTAATGATAGGGTTGTGCAATGGACTAATATCAAATAAATTTTGTAGTTTGGATTTAGTTATTCCTGATCATCCCAATCGACCAAATGACCTTAAAAAAATTCCCCGGAACTCAAGTGAATGCTGAATTACTTGAACCAACACATTCGCAGTTTTGCGAAATATTTTACGAAGATAAACCACTATTCACGGATACCATAATGGGCTCTGTTAATGCTGGTACCTCTTATTCAGGATCGCTTTTTGAAGTAGGTCAAGAAGGAATGACAGGCGCTTTTTATGGAATTCTAAGTGCACAGCAGAATTTTATTGGCAGGCATCCTTATCAGAAAATACACAAACACCTTTATAGAATTGCTGGAGAAAATGAGCTTGCCGTTTTGGATAGTTTTGAACCCGACTTGCCTGTGCAATTTGCAATGGTTCAAAAACCTGCTGAATCCTCTGTTTGTATAGATTATGATGGTACTGTGTTCATCAATATCTTCAAAGACGATTTAAGACCCTATCAGATTGATGCTAATTATGCAATGATTTATGTGGTTCCTCCAATGGGTGATTTATATTCTACTCCGAATGATTTTCTTCATGCTATTGAAGCCACTGCCCAAAACATTGTCAAGGCAGTAATGACTTACAACAAGCAGTATTCACGGGAAAACAGTCCAAATGGATTATTACTAAAGCCCATTAATACCATTCGTGTTTGCCTTTTTAGCGGTGGCTATTTCAACACTTACCAGCTTACGCACGACCAGATAGCAACTTATGTTTACCATGGCATTGCGAGTGAATTACACAGCAGAGACACTAGTATCACTTCCATACAGTTCGAAAACAACTATTATGAAGTAATGGAAAACGAAGTGAAAGGTGAAAAACAAGACTTTAATGTACTCAGAGACCTCCTGTAATCTTAGATACACATGACTTCACGAATGCTAAAAAGTGTCTTGAAAGCCACTATTCTTATATGTGCCTTTATTGCTTTTTCCTCTACCTCGTTTGCATTCCAAACAGCGAAAAAGGTCAGCTTATCCTCAATATATAAGGAGATTATCCAGACAAACAATTCGTCTATTAGCTATAATAATATATTCATCAATGATGATATTTATGATAGACAACAACAAAGTGACTCATTGACATTTATTGAGTCACTTGAAGCCATTCTAAATATTGATATTCCTTATGACTCCTTAGGGATCCTTAGTAACGTTGACCACCTTTCATTCAACAATGTAAACTCCAAAGATTTAGAGCTCTCTGATTTAAATCTTGATAGCCTTACCATTGGGCCTGGTGAATACGATATTTTAGGAATTTACTATTCGAATGTCTCTGCCTTCAGTATCGATTCAACAGTCATTAACAATTATATGATTTATGATAATGTTGTATTCGGTGATTTTAGAGATTATGAGAATCGATATAACCAATTATAAATCATGGAATCTACCTTTTCGGTATTTTTCCAGATGGGTTCGAGCATTATCACGGGTGAATTGTGGATTACAGAGACCCGATTTGAGGAAGGAGCCTATATTGCCCCAGAATTTGAAGGGAATTTTACAGATTTTTACCTGTCTAGGTGTACGTTTGAACCAATAGATTCTAATATCCAAGTTTATGATGATTTTTCACAGAGTGATTTAATTCCAAGGACACAATTACGGTTAAACCTTTTCGGTGATGTGGATCAGATGTTTATTGAAGAGAATGATTTTTTAGCTAATGAAGAAGACCAAATCATTTATGTCGAGGGCGATTTTGACTACATGGCGGTGAGTGATAATATCTTTGAATCTCATTTCTACCCCGCTAATACTGTTGCTAAACAACTCACATTTTTGGGAAATGAAGTCAGCGCTGACCTCATATTCGCTGACTTAATATTACAAGGCAAAAACAACATAATTCATTGGAGAGAATTAGAAGGGTTCAAGTTGGCTTCCTCTATTGCAATAAGCACCATTTTAACAGAACAACTTGAAGCATTTGGACTAGAAGCATCGGATAGAGAAAATGTATTCTCTCAAACAAGTGATCTTATCTTTATTCCCTATCGAGGAAAAACCGCTGAGGAATTTGAAGATCTTGATACTTTTCAAGGGCTGATTTCAAGTTATTACAGGATATACAAAGTGTTCAAAGAGAATGGGCAGATTGAGGATGCCAACCAGACTTATGTAGAAATGAAGGATGTCCAGCTTAGGCAGTTAGAATACAACTATAAAAAATATGGTGGGCTGGAAAACATTATCCAATGGAGACTCAATTTGCTGCTTCGATTTTATACTGACTATGGTACCAATCCATCGAAAGCAATAAAAATTTCGATTTATGTAGTCTTGATTTTCTCCGTTTTCTATTTCTTTTTTCCAAGTGAATGGGACACAAAAAGCAAGAAACAATTGATTGCAGACTACAATGTACTGGTCGAAAAAAATGAACACGGCTACTTTAAACCGTCTTTAAGACTAAGTATTGGTTTTGGCAAAAGCTTACTTAATGCGATAACATTAAGCCTTAATTCTTTTGTCACCTTAGGTTTTGGTACAATCCCTATCACTGCCTTGGCCCGCTATGTATGTATTTTACAAGGCTTCATTGGTTGGTTCCTGTTAAGTGTATTTACAGCAAGTTTAATTAATCAAGTACTCTTCTAAAATATCGGCTGATGTAAGCCATATTTACAATTACAATTCAAATCTATCATGAAGGTCAAAATCGGAATTATCACAGTATCAGATAGAGCAAGTAAAGGCATATATGAAGATATTTCTGGCCCTGCTATTATAGATACACTCAACGATTACTTGTCAACGCCTTGGGAAGCTGATTACCAAGTCATCCCAGACGAGCAATACCTAATAGAAAGTACCATCAAACAAATGGCTGACAAAGACAAATGCTGTTTGATTGTAACTACAGGAGGTACTGGGCCCGCAGTTAGGGATGTAACCCCAGAAGCCACCGAAGCTGTCTGTGACAAAATGATGCCGGGATTTGGTGAGCTAATGCGACAAGTCAGTTTACAATATGTACCTACCGCCATCCTGTCAAGACAAACAGCCGGTATTCGTGGAAAGTCTTTGATCGTTAACCTTCCAGGAAAACCAAAGTCAATTAGAGAATGTTTGGATGCTGTTTTTCCAGCCATCCCCTATTGTATCGATCTGATCGATCTCCCATTTCTTGAAACCAAGACCGAAGTAATAAAAGTGTTTAGACCAAAGTCTAAATAATTCTATTGTCTTTTCTTTAAAATCACAAGTCACCTTGAACTTGTTTCATGGCCTCATTGGATACTGAAATAAGTTCAGCATGACGCTAGAATGAGATAGTGCATAATTCCTGAATTGTTTCTCAAACCTAATCCAATAACAGTACTCATCCTGAGCAAGTCTGTCTTTAATAGTTACTGAAGTTTGATTTTAGATATAAGGAAGGAAAAAAAGAAAAAGCTCGTCATCCTGAACTTGTTTCAGGAACTCACAGGATACTGAAACAAAGTCAGGGTGAAGATAAAGTGAGCTAGTCAATAACGATCCGGCACCTGAACCACTCTTATATTTGGATTCCGCAAACTCCTTAGTATCTTGATAAAACAATTCAACCATCATGCTGCAAACTAACCTCAGTGTCATATTTCGTAAAGACCTCATCCTTCATCTAGCCATCAATTCATTTGTGCTCACACTTTTATTGGCCTTTATAGACGAAGGTGCGTATAATTTCAATTGGATGAATGACACAGGTTCTTGGGGAGCCCTATTTGTCTATTTTGGAATTATCTATTTGATCCAGCTGCTGGTTTTTAAATTGGCTTTGAGGAATTTCGAGAAATTAGGAAAAATTGTATCCTATGTAGCCGTCGTCTCAGCCATTGTTATAATGATCTCTCTCGGTCTTAGCAATTAAACGTGCTACTCATTACTAATTGTAAGACATAAACTGCCTTAACCAAAACCTCATGAAAATTAAATCAATCGTTATCGGATGTGCCTTCCTCTTATTTGCTGCATGTGGTAACAATAAAGACTTGCATAAAGCAACCCCTGTACCAAAGAATGTCATTCTATTGATAAGTGATGGCACTGGTTTAACCCAGATTTCTTCGGCCTTTTATTTCAAAGAAGGAACCCCAAATTACCAACGTTTTAAACATATTGGGTTGATTAAAACCTCCTCTTCCAGAGAAAAAGTGACTGACTCAGCAGCCAGTGGAACAGCCTTTGCCAGTGGTGTAAAAACATACAATGGTGCTATTGGAGTAGCTGACGATTCTACATCCGTTGAAACAATAGTGGAAATCGCTTCTCGTAAAAATATCAGCACTGGAGTAGTTGCCACTTCTTCTATCACACATGCCACTCCAGCCAGTTTCTTTGCCCATGCCCTAAGGAGAAGTTATGCTGAAGAAATTGCTTTAGACCTAGCAGAATCTGAGGTAGACTTTTTTGCAGGAGGAGGTATACATTATTTCAATAAGCGCAAGGATGAACGCAATTTATTGGATGAATTGAAAGACAAGCAATTTCTTCTTGACACCACGGCTTTAGGTGACTTCGCTTCTATTCAAGACCAAGATAAAGTGGGCTACTTATTGGCTCCAGATGCACTATCCCCTATTGCTGAAGGTAGAGGGGATTTCCTTCCTGATGCCACGGCATTGGGAATTCAATTCCTGAATAAGGATGAGACGGGTTTTTTCATGATGGCTGAAGGCTCTCAAATTGATTGGGGTGGACATGACAATGACGCTGATTACTTGGTGTCAGAGCTGATTGACTTTGATGAAGCCATTGGCAAAGCATTGGACTTTGCTGAAAAAGATGGCAATACCTTAGTGATAGTGACTTCCGACCATGAAACTGGTGGCTTTACATTGGGTTCACAAACTAAGACAAGGGCTAATGGAACAACGTACAGTGATTATAGCGAGATAGGAATGAAATTCTCTACAGGAGGTCATTCAGCCACTTTGATTCCTGTTTTTGCCTATGGCCCTGGCGCTGAAAAGTTTGCGGGAATTTATGAAAACACTGAAATATTTCACAAAATTCTTCAGCTCACTAATTGGGATAAAGAATGACAGCCATAAAAGAACACTGCTGCGGTGCAGACCTTTTTTTTGATGCCAAAACAGCCAAAAAGCAGTACAAAAAATACTTAAAAAAAGGACCGTCAAAAGTCACTAAAAAACTCATTGCACAATTGAATAAAAGTAATGCAGAAGGG
>Ga0209223_10000535_pt1 | contig 43807 bp, 45 predicted proteins | sample COG_06_FD_184750 | JGI IMG/M metagenome (GOLD analysis project Ga0209223, IMG submission 184750) | Pelagic Microbial community sample from North Sea - COGITO 998_met_06 (SPAdes) (version 2) | ecosystem: Environmental > Aquatic > Marine > Neritic zone/Coastal water | place: Helgoland, sampling... | reverse complement strand
CTCTTATTTTTTAAATAAATATAAATTTTCAAACATTCAAATCTAAATAAAGTTAAATCTTCATTACCAAATAATTTTGAAAAAATTTTAAATTCTTTATTTATATATATAAGTAATAATATATTTATAAATAATATTTTATCATTTTTACTAATTTTATTAATTTTTTTTATACATTCTAATGCATTTAAATTCTTATTATATAATATTTTTTTTTTGTTAAAAAAATATAAATATTTTTTATTAGTTAATATATTTATAATATTATCTTTTATATCATCATTATTAAAAAAATATTTTAATTTTTTAATAAAATTATCATCTAATAATGTATTTTCTATAGAAACTTTATCTTGTAATTTTTCAAAATCATTAAATTCATATAATAAATTATTATTTAAATTCAACTTTCCTAAATTTGAAAGTCCATTAAAAGCATTCTGTTTTATAGTTGTTATTTGATTATTATATAAATACAAATTTTCTAAATTTGAAAGTCCATTAAAAGTATTTGGTTCTATAGTTGTTATTTGATTATTATATAAAAACAACAATGTTAAATTTGAAAGTCTAGTAAAAGTATTTGGTTTTATAGTTGTTATTTGATTATTATTTAATTCCAAAATTTCTAAATTTGAAAGTCTAGTAAAAGTATTTGGTTTTATAGTTGTTATTTGATTATTATTTAATTCCAAAATTTCTAAATTTGAAAGTCCATTAAAAGTATCTTTTTCTATAGTTGTTATTTGATTATTATCTAAATCCAAAATTTCTAAATTTGAAAGTCCATTAAAAGTATCTTTTTCTATAGTTGTTATTTGATTATTATTTAAATACAAATATTTTAATGTTGAAAGTCCATTAAAAGTATTTTGTTTTATAGTTGTTATTTGATTATTATTTAAATACAAATAATTCAATTTTGAAAGTCCAGCAAAAGTATTTTGTTCTATAGTTGTTATTTTATTACTACTTAATTCCAAATTTTCTAAATTTGAAAGTCCAGTAAAAGCATTTTGTTCTATAGTTGTTATTTGATTATTATCTAAATTCAACTTTTCTAAATTTGAAAGTCCAGTAAAAGCATTTTGTTCTATAGTTGTTATTTGATTATTATTTAAATACAAATAATATAAATTTGAAAATCCATTAAAAGCATTTGATCCTATACTTGTTATTTCTTGACCACTTAAATCAATTTTTTTAATATTTTTATCAGGATAATTTTTATTTAAATATTCTGCTGTTAAATTAAAATTTCCACCTTTTTGTTTTTTTATTTTTTTAGTATCTTTTTTAAGTAATAAAAGTAATTCATTTTTTTTTAATTTTGAATAATTTTTTAATTTTCTTTTTTTACACATTTCTTTTAACTCAATGACTGTTTTCATAAATATATATATATATATATATATATTATTTTTATAAAAAATATTATAAATTATTAAAATAGGATTATTATAAGGATTAGGAGGTTAAGGATTATTATTAGGATTATTATTAGAAGTAGGATTATTAGGATTATTATTATAACACATTTTATAATAATACAATTTATCATTATATATATTATTTTTTAAATTAAAATTATATGTTTTAGGAAAATAATATTACCTACATTATGATTATCTTTACCAAAATAATCATTATATATTTTTAAATTAATTAATCTTTTTATTAAATATTCGATTAAACTAAAATCATTGCTAAATAATGAGCATTACTAAATAAATCAAAAAATTGATCTAAATCTAAATCATTTATTACTTTAGGGTTTTAAATATAATATAATAAATTCTTTATTTCTTTAATTTTTTCTAAATTATTTTTTAATCGTAATTCTTTTCTTGTTTGAGGTTGAAAAATAATAAAAGATTTAATAACATTTATTACATCATCGTTTAAATACTTTTTTAATTCAAGCATGTTTTTATAATTTTTATTTATAATTATATTATTTAAAATCAATTTTTAAATGCTTTTATTTTTATTTTTTTCATAGTTATGATATTGGAAACATTCTAATTATTGACAGATTGATTGAAATTATATGCTTTTTTAAATAAATTTTACATATTTTTTTGATTAATTGAATTCCATTCAGAAGTTATTTCATTATTTTTATTTGTTTCTGATTGTAAAGTATCCATTTTATAATTTTATATATTAATTTTTATTTAAAATAATTTTTTATTTTTGTTTTATTATAAAAAAATGTATATAAATTTATTATGAAATAGTTAATAAATGCCAATTCCATTCATGAATTGGTTGATTAAAATTTTCACATTCGTCAAACATTAAATCCATATTTATGACATTAGAAACATTCCAATTATTGAGGTTTTGATTAAAAACAAAACATCCTTGAAACATTCCATACATTGTAGTTACAGATAATGTATTCCAATTATTTAATGGTTGATTAAATAATTCACAATAAAAAAATATTTCTGTCATTAGAATAACCTTTGAAACATTCCATTTGTTTAATGGTTGATTAAATGAACCACAATTACTAAACATTTGTGACATATTTGTTACATTAGATACATTCCAATCATTTAATGGTTGATTAAATTTAAAACACTGACTAAACATTTGGGACATATTTGTAACTTTCGAAACATTCCATTGATGTATAGAAATATTAAATTCATGACATTCATCAAACATAGATTCCATATTTGTAACATTAGATACATTCCAATTATTAATATTTTCATTAAATTCTGTTTTCTCTTGAAATAAATAAGACATGTCAGTAATTAAAATAGTATTCCAATTTGAAATAGTTCCATAAATTTGTAATGCTTCTTCTTTATTTATACACCATAAATGAACTGCATTTATTAATTCTTCTTTAGATTTTGGTTTAAAATAAATATAATTATCAATAATATCAATTAATTCATATGGTAATTTTTGTAAATTTATTTTTAAATTATTCATATTTGTTTTGGTTGTTGATTATAATATTAAAGTATTTTAGATTTCAATTTTTTTTATATTTTGAATATTACAATGTATATATTACAAAGTATCCAATATATTATTGTATTTACCTGGTTGATTCAATTGACTTACAACAAACATTAACATATTTTCTTGTCCATTAAAGTCAAATAAACTTCCATCATAATTTAAAAATTCAATATCTAACCAAAATAATTTACCCATAGGAGGATTAAAATATTTAATAACACCATGTTCTGGTAATGTGGCTTTATTAATAACTGTATTATTATTCAATAATGGAATAACAGTATAAGAATTATTTACTGCTTGTGTGTAAGAATTCACTAATTTGACATCTTTAATTTTTAATATAATGTATTCTTTATTTTCAATATTATAAATATAAGGACTATTTAAAACAAACATATTTTGAATAATATTTCCACTTAAATTTAATGGTAATATATTATTGGAACTTAATATTTCTATTTCAATCGTATTTTCATTTAATATCTTATAGACTTTGCATAAATATTCCATAGGTGCAGCATTTAATTTAATATAATCACCTTTATATAATTTTTCTCTAAAATCTAAATATTGGGTCGTTGATGAAGATGCTTTTATTTTATATAATTTATAATCTGATTCACTGTTTTCATTTAAATTTGTTATAGTATCTACATGAATAAATGATAAATCAATAGTTTCTGGAAAATATTTTTCATTTCTAAAACCAATAATTCTATCTATATTTTTTATAGGACATGGACTACATTCATTATTTAATTCATAATTAAAATTATAAATAAAATCACCATTTGATTGAATTCTAAATTTTAAATTTGTGTCATTAATGGAAAAATTGTAATTATTATTTAATATATTAAATAAATTACCGTCTTTCCCATTTAAAACATTGATTAGTTTTTGATTATCATAAGTTCCAACAGGTATTTTTATATCATATATTGTATTGTTTTCACTAATAATAAAATGATTGTTAGATTCTTTTATATTATAATGATTATTAGGTAATCTTCCATATACTAATTCCAAAGATGTAACATCTCTATATTCTTCTGTTATTTCAACTCGAAACTTATTTGAATCAGGATATAAAGTATAATCTCTATCCCTACTATCAATGACCAATGTTTTTGTAATAGTTCCATGGGTTTTATTTCTATCTGGCGGTTTAATTATATTTGCACTATAATCATAATTAACTGGAAATTGTTTAGTAAAAGCATTATTAATATCACTAAAATGACTCATATATTATATAAATATATTCATTTTATATTAAATTTAAATAAATTAATAATTAATTTAAATATAAAAAAAAATATATATAAAATTAATAATGAATAGTAATCAATTAACGAATGAATATTTAAATGAATTAATAAAAAAAAATATATTCAAGGATTTTGGAGAATGGAATAAAAATGATTTTCATTTTTTATTAAGCTTATTACATTATCCAAGTTATATAAATTTAGCGTTAATTGTTTTAGTCAATTTGAAAAATTGGATAGTATATTCTAATGGTGATTTTTTTTATCCTTTAGATAAAGTACAAGATATATTAGATAAATATTGTTTAAAAAATGATGTTTTTGAAAAAATAAAAAATAAAGAAAATATTAAGCTAAATATTCATAAAAAGGTTGATAATAATCAAGAATTAAATACAAATGTTGGAAATGGGAATGAAAATGAAAATGAAATTGAAAATGGAAATGGAAATGGAAATGAAAATGATATTTATAATGAATATTATGATGATTTATTAAATAATGATTTATTTAATTATTTTAATATAAAAAATATAAATTTTATTAAATATTTTATTTTTATTTTTCTATTTATTGTATTTTTTATTGTAATTAATAGTTTTAGTTCATCAAATAGAATAAAATATCAATCACATATGAATAATTATGAAAATACCTTAAATTTTGATAAAATAAATGAATTATTAAATGAAAATTTTTTGGATAATATGAATAATAATCAAATGAATAATAATCAAATGAATAATAATCAAATGAATAATAATCAAATGAATAATAATCAAATGAATGATAATCAAATGAATAATAAGAATAATGATTATAAAAATGCTAATTCAAATGATATAAATTCAATTTTTAATTTAAATTTGAATTCATTATTAGAAAAAATAAATTCAAATTACAATTTTAAAGAAAGTTTTGTAAAAAATATATTAAAAAAAATGATTAATTTTATAGCATAATAATATATGAATGAAGTTTTTAAAACAGGACATTTATTTTTAGATATATTATTATATTTAATTTTAATGAATAAATTATTAATTATATTTTTTCAAGTTTTTGATAATTTTCTAATAAATAGAAATATATTATCTACTGAAACTATTCATAATTTACAAGAAATTTTGCATTATACTTTTAATTATTTAATGCCTATTTTATTAATAATCTTATTTAATCCATTTACCGAAAAATATTTAATTATAGACCATCATATTAAATTGTTTTTATTTGTTTTTGGAGTATTACAAATAATTGACCAAACTAAAGCATTAAAAGGATTAAGTAAATCCATTCATTAATTATTTAATATTTATTTATTTTTTTAAAATATGAAATGTTATATAATTTTTAAATTATTTATTTAAAAATTATTTATTTAAAAATAATCTACTTATTTTATAAATGATATATAATCAATTTTATTCAACTAATAATATAAGTAATTTGAAAAAGATTATAAATGATGATTTAAATAATCAATATAATCTGCAAAATGTAAATATTAATGTTCATTTAGAAAAATGTATGAAATATGTAAAGGAAAATGTTTCTGATAGTCCTCCAAAAAATATGTCTGTAAATAAGTATTTAAATTTAATGAATGAAAAAGTTTATCATTTAGTTATGAAAGTCTATGAAAATACTTCTAGTGGAAATGGAAATGGTAATAAAATAGATAATGGAAACAATAATATTTCAGAACAAGTATATAATAAAAAAGTAAAAGTTGAATCCAATAAAATACAATCTACTTTATTTGATAATGAAATTATTAAAAATTATAAAAATAATGAAAACATCATAGAATATCCGAAACCTTCTTTCCAAAATAATTCCGGAATTAATACTCATGCTGAAAAGATTAAACAAGAAAGGGACTTAATTTATCCAAAAGCTGAAGAAATTAATTTTAGTTTAGATACAAATGAAAATATTAAAACAAATACAGTTGATTTATACAATGATTTATTAGTATCTTACAATGAACAAAATTCAAGTTTAAATAATTTTGAAAATAATCAAGATACTATAAATAATAATGTATTGAATCAATTAAATACTATAGAAATAAATAATGAAATGAATAATGGAAATAATGAAGTTAATAAATTAACACCAATCAATAAATTAAATAATATAGAAACATTTGAGAATAAAAATAAAATTAATGATCAAATACTTAATAAAGATGAAGATAGTATTTATAATTTTCAAAATTTTTTACAACAAAATAATAATGAAATAAAAAAGGATTCACAGAAAATTGAAAAATTTGAAAATGTTGGAAAAATGGACAATTATTCAAAAATAGAATATAATTTAAATTCAAATTTTAACAATGGTACTGATTTAGGAAAAAATAATTTAGAATTTAGTTCATTATTATCTAATTTATCCAATGTTTTATCAAAAAAACCTAGCTTTCAACAATTAACAAAAAAAAATTATGTAGTGATAGATTCTAGGTATAGAGATTTTCATTTATATCCGAATCAATGTGAATTTGTTGTTAAATTTTCACCAAGTGACAATAACTTTTTATTTACAACTTATTATGAAAATGAGATTTTAATCATTCGAGAAAGAAATATTGCTGTTGGTAATCAATCATCTAATGATATATCTGAAACATTTGATAATGTTCATAGTGTTTATTTAGATAATGTAATCACACCTGTTCATTCCTATGAATTTTCTTCAAGTTCATTTAATGATATAAATAGTGAGGAATTAACATTAACAATATATAAAGATAGTTATTTATTGTTGAATATTCCTGAATTAAGAAGTCCATACAGAGGAGGAAATACAGTATTTAAAGAGGCATTTGCAATATTACGAATTGACCAAGGTTCTAATTTAGTAGGTGTTTCATTTTCCAATAATTTTACAAATTTAATGGTTCCAAAAGAGATTATGATATATGAACCTACAACATTAGGAAAATTGGATAAATTTAGTTTAAGTTTGAATAATAAAAATGGAAAGCTTTATAATTTTGGAATTGATAAATTATATATCAATAATTTTAGTCAAGGTGAATTAAAATATATTGGTTTATGTGGAGAAAAAGAATATACAACAAAATTTGAAATTAATAGGAATCATTCTGAATATACAAAAATATGTAAAAAATATTATAATGTAAATGATTGTTATATTTTAAATAATAATTCATTAGTTGTTCGAGATTTAATATATTTTTATTATGTTGTTCCAAATGAAAATGAATTAGTATTTTTTGAAGATGAAGTAAAATTAGATATTTTTAAGAAAGGAGCTGATTCTATAAAAGTTTCATTAAGTTATAAATTAAATAATAAGAAAACAAATGTAAATATTAATAATATGTTTGCTAGTTTTAAAACATTGAATGATGAAATTAGTAATTATTATTTTATATTAATCATTAGTGGAACAAAATATTATTTACAAATTAAAAATATTGATGAAAATTTTATGTATTTAAATAGTTATAATCAATTACCTAATTTTAATAAAAATAATGTTAAAATAGGATTATCAAAAGGAAATAAATCCGGTTCAAATAGTGAAAATTTAGATTCATTTTTTTATAAATGCGGATTTAATGTTATATCTGTAGTAAATACAGTTGATGAGAAAGAAAATATAGATAAATTTATTATTGAAGTCAATTATCCATTTAAGAATTTACCTAAATTTATTCAGGAAAATAATTTTAGTAATGATGATTTATTTATTATTCAAGATAAAAAACAAATATCTTATGGATTTACTATTGAACATAAAATTAAAGATTATGAAAAATTAGACTCCTATTTAAATGAAAGTGGAAATAATTAAATTTCATTATTGTCTTGTTCTTCTATATTTATTAATTCTTGGTCTGGATTAATATTTTCATCATTTGTTTTTAATTCTGATTGAGTTTGTGATTCTGCTTGTGGTTCTTGTTGTTCTTCTGCTTGATGTTCTTCTTCTTGTTGTTCTACTTCTTCTTCTTGTTGGTCTAGTGATTCAGAATTTTTATTTAAAAAATCATGTCTGCATGTTGGACATGTACTATTTTTTTTTAACCATTTATCAATACATTTCTTATGATAAATATTATTACAACAATGTAATATTCTTTTGTATTTTTTATATTTAAACTTTTCCATACATATTAAACATTCTTTTTTATCAATAATTGGATCTTTCTTTTGTATATATAAGGCTGGACCTAATTCTTGTTCAATTTCTGCGCAATTTTTAAAATAGTTTGGTAAATCTTCCTGATTATTTTGCTGAGGGACTTCTATATCAAATTCGAATTGAATTAAATAGTTTTCTTGATTTTGGGAAGAATTAGGACTGGTTTGTTGAGATTGATTATTTTGGTAAGTGTTTATAGAAGTTTGTAATTGGTTTACCATATTTTGGATTTGAACCATATAGTTATTATCATTTAAATCAATATGAAAATAATGTTCCATTATTTTCTTATATATAAAAAACTTTAAATATGAAAAATAAAAATTAAAATTAGGTTAAGTTTGTATTTTAATTCTTTTATTAACATGCATATAATGTCGTCCAAGTTTTTGCTGTATTAATATATTCTTCTTTATTTTCATTATATAATTTAGCAATATCCGGAACTAATGGGTCATCAATATTAGGATCATTTAATAATGAACAAATAGATAATAATAATTTAGATATAGTTAATGAAGGACTCCATTGATTTTTCAAAATATCTAGGCAAATATGTCCAGCAGAATTAATATTTGGATGAAAAATTTTAGTTTTAAATATAATATTTGGTGGTTTTATTGGATAGTCTTGGGGAATATATATGTCTAAATAAAATACTCCGGAATGATAAGGAGTATCTTCTGGACCAATTAAGAGGGCTTCCCATTCATATAAATTATCATTTTTGGGTCCTGCTGAAATATTAAGTGGAGGTTGTATTTGAATATCGTTTAACTCTTTTTTTAATCGATTTAACATTTTTGAAAAATATGTTTCTTAGCTTGTTATTATAGTTTTATTCTTAAATAAATTATATTTACACCTTTTAATAATTTTTTAATTTTTTAAGTGCATAATGAAGCTTAAATCATTTTCATTATTTTCTTTTCGACAATATGGACATTGAATATTATTTCGCATATAATGAGTTTCTAAACATTTTTTACAATAAAAATGCTTACAAGAAGTATAAATATCAGAAAGTTGTTCATAGCAAATATAACATTCTGTTAGAGGGATATTATAAATTTTATTTTGAATATCTAAAATATCTAATATTTCATAATGAATAATTTCGTTATCCATTACATGTAAATAATAACAATTTGGTTTTATTTTTTGTATAAATTGAGCTTCTTTAATTTTATTATTTCTACAACATTCAATAAATAAATAATTATTATCCATATATAATGGGATATTTGGAAAAGATAGAAATAGCCATTGTGCAACTTCTATATCTGAATAAATAAGTTCTGAAAAATATTTATAAAGTTCTTGATTTTTTAAAAAATTGAACAAACTTGGATTAATTTCATACAACCATTTTAATAATTGATAATTTTGATTATTAAAAGCATCATAAATAATATAATTAATATTAATATTTGAATTATTTGTTTTATTGTAAATAAATTTTGCTAACTCAAGATGATTATTTTCACAAGCAACATGAAAAGGTAAATTATTTTGATAAGCAAGATTAATATGATAATCATAAAATAATAACCATTCAATAAGTTCAATATGTCCTAATTCACAAGCTAATAATAAAAAAAAATTATTTACACTTATTTCATTAGATTTTATACATTCTATTGAATTATATATATCCATTACTTATTATTTATATTTATTTTTTATTTTTATTTTTATTTTTTTTTCCTCCGAAAAATCCAAACATTAAACCGGAATAGTCAAATTCATAACCAAAGAATCTTTTTGATTTTATTAATTTCTTTCCATAGTTAGGTAATATTGGTATTGGTTCACTTATTTCACTTGCATAAATGAATTGATATTTTTTATTAAAATCAATATATAAATAACCATCAGCACCTAAATATACATCACTATTAAAACTAAATTTAAATTTATTTTTTAAAGTACCATTTTCATATATATCTTCATTTTTAATTTTACCCATATAATAAAATGGTGTTTTTTCTGGATATCTTTCACTTAAATTTTTATCTTTTTTACCTATTGTTTGTAAAAAATTAAAAAATATCCAATCTTCTGCTGTAAAATTAGCTTTTTGTAATGTTAAATATTGACTCCAGTACATACCTGGAAATAAATTTGCTAAATTACTTTTAGAAATTGATGTATTACTATATTCTGTTAATTTATGTCCTTTTGTTTGAGTTGTAGTAAATCGACTTCTAGTTCTAAAAATACTATATATATCTTTATCAAAATATCTTAAAGACCTAAACACAGGTATAAATATAGGTAATTTTCCATCTTCGCTTTCTAAAAATTCTGCATATGTATGATAATTAATAACTACATCTTCAACAATACTATTATCATCATCTTTATAAAATATTTTTTTATATTTTTTACTTGAACGTGTATTTCTTATATTTTTTATTTTACTATCAATAGTATTATAGTCTTTATAATCTGGTGGTCCTATATTAGTAACGTCTTTAAATAGTTCTCCAATTTTTTCGATTTTTTTAAAATTTAATCTTTCATTTAATTCTTTTCTCACTACTTTTCCCACTAATTTTCCCACTAATTTATCCTTAATAAATCCAACATAATTTGGAAAAGTTTGAGTATTATTTTTTTTAAATCTTTGAATATTAGTTAAAAATTTATCTGTTTTTACACAAACAGCATAATCTTTATATATACTCCAACTAGGAGAATTTTCTGGTCTATCTAACTTTATTTTATAATGATCTGTTCCCCAACATGAACCTGACTTTAAAGTTGTTTGCTTATTAACATATATATTTGTTAATACATTTTTAATATACAAAATTAAGTGTTTTATTAAATGATCAAAATATAAACTTTCATGAATATCAGCTACTAATTCACTGTCTTGAAAAGCAGAAAATATTATATCTTTACTTTTTAAAATTAAAGAAACATCATTATAACCAAAATCAAAATCTTTAATTCCACCTTCTTTATCATTTATTAATATTCCTATTTCTTCATCTTTATCAGCTAAAAATAAATATTTTTTTATAAGAGGTAATTTGTCTTGAACTTTCTTTTGAATATGTTTTAAAAATCTAATTAAATAAGTTATATCAATATTTTTATATTCATATTTTTTTAAGAATAAAGTTTCATTATTTTCTAATTTTAAATTTAGTATTGCATCAACTAATAAACAACTAAAAAATTTTTGATATTCTCCATATTTTTTTTGTTCTAGTAGTTTTAATCCTGTTATTCTACTAGCTTCATTTTTATATGTACTTTTAATATCTAAGTTTAAATTTGAACTTAATTGTTTATATAAATCATTTTTATTACTAAACATAGTAGATTGTCTTTTATGATAATTACTTAAATTTTCAGATATATTTGTAATTTCTTTTGAATTATTTATAAATCCACCTTTCATTTTTATTAATTTGGTATTAGACTTAAGTTTAGCTGAAGTTTTTGTTTTTGCTTTTACATTTTTTTTCACATCCTTTTTTACTTCAACTAATTTATTTTTTTGAAAATTTCCCAAATAAGGACCATACATTTTTTTACTTGAACCTTTTGTAGTCTCTTTTATTAAAATACTTGCTTTTTGAAGCTTTAATGTATCATTTTTTATTAAATTATTTAACAATTTTTTAGCTGCATTTATTGGTGTAGATTCTTTTTTAATTTTTACATTTCCAATTTTAATATTTTTATTATTTAATTGAATTATATGAAAATGTCTTTCTGAATTCATTTATATTAATATATAATATAAAAAAATATTTAAAAAATTATTCAATTTATTGATTATATAAATTTATTTTATTTAATAATTAATTTAGTATTTCATTATTTATTACATTATTTATTGAATTTCTTTTTTTAAATGATGCAATAATGGATGTTCTCTTTCTTCCATTTTTTCATTCATCATTTGACTTAAATCCATTGAATTTTGTTCATTTTCATAAGCTTCTAATTTAATTTTTCCTTGAATAGAACCAAAATGAGCTCCTAATTCTGTTCCCATACTAAAATTTGGTTGAAACAATCGAATAATTGCTAATATAATTAGTAAAACAAATAATGCAACAATAACTAAAAATAAAGGATTTTCCATAATTGAATTTGTAATATTACTTACTTTCATTTTATACTTTATACTAATATTTTTAATTTTTTATATTTTTATTTTTATTTTTTATTTTTTTTATTTAAATATAATGATTCATAATTATATATGTATAACTATTTATTAAATTCTTTCAATAATTTTCTAAGATTTTATTATTACGACCATTTTTATAAAAATAAAAATATTGAAAATAAAATATTCTTAAAATTAGAATATTTTTTATTTTTTAAAATTTATATTATTTACTTATTTTTTGATGAACTTTACTATAAAAATATATTAAATTATTCATTTTTATTAAATTTTCAATATATTATTGGACAAATATGCATGCAAAATGTGGCTTATTACAAAATAAATTATGAAACTAATATTTATTTCTTAAATAATTTTATTATTTACTTTTTTGATTTTTTATTATTTAATCATATTTATTTTAATAACAAAATTTATTATATAAATAAATTTTTCTTAATAACTAATATTTTTCTATTTCAATTAGGCATTATTATTCATAAATTATTTTCTAAAAGAATTCAATATTTAGAATTAGACAATTGTACAAATATAAATCAAAAAAAAAATAGTAAATCTGATTTTGAATTTTTATTTTTGTTACCTGGTCTTGAAAATATTTATAATGTTGTTGAAAAAACAAAAAATATGAATGAATCAAATTTTTATATTTTTATAAATATTTTATTGATTTTTTTGATTTAGTTTATTTCTTCTTATACTTTTATTATTTATTATTGTTAGTTTATTTCTTCATTTGATATTTTATTTATTTCTTTAGTTATTTGACTATTTTTTTTTAATTCTACATTATGATGTTTTTTACATAAATGATTATAACATGATTGACCTAAATTCATACAATATTCGTTTTTATTTTTTAGTTTATAACTACATGTTTGTGTTATATTTTCTAAACTTTTTGAATAATGAATTTCTTTTATAAAATGATTATTTAAATTAGGTAAATATCCTCCGTTTTTTCTACATATTGGACACATTCGTATTAATGTATAATTTGCATTTGAATTTTGATAATAATTTTTTCGAGTCATATTATACCAATCATTTATACAATCATAACAAAAAATGTGTTTTTTTACATTGCATTTTAAACCTATGACTTTTTTTTCTGGTATAATTTCTGCACAAATATTGCACTTAAAGTTATTTTGATGATTAATCAAATAAGCAGACATAATAATTATATATTATTATATTTTATTCTTTAAAATTAAATTATTTAAAAAATAAATAAAAATTGATATAAAATTTATACATTTAGTATATACATATACATATACATATACATATACATAATGGAAAACTTGAAAATATTATTTAAAAAATTAAATGTTAATGCTAAACTTCCTGAATACGGAAGTAAATTTGCTGCTGGTATGGACTTATATGCTAGTAATGAAGAAGTTATAATAATTGAAGCAAGACAGCGAAAATTGATACCTACTAGTTTATCAATGAGTTGGTCAAATATGAATTATTATATGAGAATAGCTCCAAGGTCTGGATTAAGTGTTAAAAATTCTGTTGATGTTGGAGCCGGAGTCATTGATTTTGATTATAGAGGTGAAATTAAAATTGTTTTAATTAATAATGGTATAAATAATTTTGTTGTTGAGAAACATATGAAAATAGCTCAAATGATTCCAACATATACAATTCATCAAGGTTTGATTAAAATAAGTGAAGTAGAAGAATTAAATGAAACTGAAAGAGGATTAGGAGGGTTTGGTTCAACTGGAATTTAAATTTAAATAATATATATTTTTATATTTATTTATATTAATGGTTGAAAAGACATTTACTAGTAAAAAAATGAATAAAAAAAAAAATGAAATCAAAAATGTAAAATCTATGAAATTAATAAATAAAAAAATGACTGGAGGAGATAATATATTTGAAGCATCAATTAATTTAATAATGTCATCTATAGATTTAGGAGGACAATTATTTAAAACAGTTGATGGAGTCATGAATATGCCGACTGATTTGAAGAAAGGAATGAAAGCTGCTGATTTAAATGCACCAGCACAAGCTGCACCAGCACCAAAACAACAAATGCCAAATAAGGAATTAAATGATGTTAAAGATGTTCCTATTCGTTAATTATTTATTTTATTTATTAGTCAATTATTCGTTAATTATTTATTAATCAATTATTCAATTCTTGATAAAATATTTATTTTACTTTTATTTGGTGAAGCTATTTTTTTATATTGACCTTGAATTAAATAGATAATTGCGAAAATATAATAATAATTTATAGAATTATATAAATCATCAATTAAGTTTTTGGTTTTTAATGAAAGTTTATTTATTCCTTCATTAGACATAAATGGATGTTCTTTTATGTATTGTAATACTTCAATTAAATCATTAAGAATAGTAAAATATTTATTTTTTAATTTTTTTACAAATTCGAAGTATTTTTTATTATATGTTCTTTTGGACTCTGATATAATATTTTCTTTTTTTTCTGTATTTGTTGCTATTTCTGTGAAATATTTTTTTTGCTCATTATCTAATTTAAAGTAAATACCATAATTTTTTTTACAATCTTCTTCTCCTAATATATCGGATTTCATTAATAATAATACTAATTCATCTGATAATTTCATAGAATTACCTTTATTATTAAGAATTTTTTTATAAAATTCCATTGGAAGACAAACGCTACAGTTTTCTAAATTTAAAAATTTTTGAAAAGCAATACCTCCAGTATATTCATAACTATTTCCATTTAACTCAACTTTTGGTACTAATGTTAAAATAGCGGCAATAATATTATTTCTTACTATGAAATTTTGAGATATTGATTTACATATATCTGATTTGGACATTTTGCAGCTTGATTTATTTGATGGGTCACAATAAGTTTCTGGTTTTTCATATTTACGCGGAATATAATATTTATATTTAAATTTTTGCTGATTTTGTTGCTGTTTTTGTGGTTGTTGATTTTGTTCTCTTTGTTGTTGATTTTGATATGGTTTTTTATATTGTTCTCTTTGATTTCTTTGCTGTTGTTTTTCTTTTTGATATTGTTGTTGTTGTTCTCTTTGCTCTCTTTGCTGTTGTTCTCTTTGTTGTTGTTTTTCTTTTTTATATTGTTGTTGTTCTCTTTGCTGTTGTTGTTTTTGTTGTTTTTGTTGTTTTTGTTCTAAGTTTCCATTATTTTCATTATTTCCATTATTTTCATTATTTCCATTATTTTCATTATTACCGTTATTTCCGTTATTTCCATTATTTCGATTATTTCCATTATTAGGACTATCACTATTAGGATTATTATTTTGAATTTCATTATTTATTTGTTCATTTATACTATTATTTAATTTTTCTTCAAAATTTGAAATATTTTTTGATTGATTTTCTGATGGATTTTTAATACCGTTCAATCCTTTATTTAATTCGCTACCAAAATTTATTGGGTTTCCACCTTTTTGATTATTTATTTTTGTTAATAATTGATTAACATGTTCAAAATTAATATACTTTATTTCAGATTCAATTGAATTGCCTTTAATTTTATTTAAATTAATTTGTTGATTAATTTTATAATCTTTTTTTTCATATTTTATTTTTTTTTCATAAAAATTTTCATCTAAAGTTTCTTTAAAAAAATCTGTAATAAATTTATCATCTTGTGTTGGCTCATATTGTAATACTAATTCTAATTCATTGCTTGAATTATTTTGCATATTGGAATGAATATCTCTTAAAACTTTAATGTTTAATTTTTTTAATTTATTTTCATAAACAATTGCTATTTTATTACAAAAATCTTCACTTAGAAAATTTTCATCATGAGTGTCAAAAATATCATTTGATAATTTTATCATTAAATTAAATATTTTATTATAATCTGATTCATCAGTAAATTTCATTTTGTTTGAACTAACATTAGAATTAGTATTAGTTTTAACCGATTCAGTTAAATTATTAGAAGTATTTTTACTATTATTACCTCCCATATATAATAATTAAAAATATAATTTTTTAATTATTATTAAATAAAAATTATTAAATAAAAATTATTAAATTTAATAATATAATTTATTATTTATTATTTATTAATTACATTATAAAATTTAAATAATGCGTCATTATAATGAAAATATTTCATTTTTATTTTTGTTTCTAAAAACAATAAACTATTTTGAATATCTAATTTTCCATATCTTATATAATAGCATAAAATAATTAAATATAAATAGCTGCAATCTTTTTCATTTCCAATCATTAATATGTTTTTATTGTTATATATTTTTTCAAATATAAAATTTGTTGTATCGTATAAATGTTGATAAGCTATTATATTATCATTTTTATTATCATTTGTTGCTTCAAATGGTATTCTTATTTGTTCAATTTCAATATGTTTATAGAAATTTGAATATTTAGATAAAAATACTATTGATTTTATATTTTTAGATTTTATAAAATTTATATGTTTATTATTTTCGGAAACCCAAAAATGTGGTATTATTTCCATACTTATTTAGAAACATTTTTATAAATCAAAAATGACACAATAGCTATTAATGATATTATCATAAGTACTTTTATAATATTTATTCCTTTTTTATTTGTATTTACTTGTTCTAGTTCGTTAGTCATTTCTTCATCATAAGCATCTGGATCTTGAATAGTAGAACATTCTGAAGCACTATTACATTGTTTAATAGGTTGTTTAATTAAAAAGTATTCTATACCATAATATGAAATAGCACTAACAAAAACTCCTAATATAATACCAAAAAACATAATATATACATATCTCCAACCAGCATCAGATGGATCATAACTGAAAAATAATAATAATACAAAACAAGCAAAGGCTGGTGATATTTTAATTAAATCTCCGCTTGACATTACATATTTTTGCGATTTTGATTTACAATTTTCAGCATTACTAAAATAATAAGTTACAGGTCCAACTGTTTCTTGTTGTTTTCTTGCTACAAATAATCCAAATATTAATAATACAATTGCAGCGCAAAATGTTGAATAAGACATAACATTTGACATATTTCCAGCACTAAAATAATTACTTAAAATAACTAAAACAATAATTAAAATAAATATTCCAATACTTAAACAATTTAATACCATATTTCCCATATTATTATTTGGTGAAGGTTGTAAAATAGGTCCTAATATTTTAGCAAATGGTGGATATCCTAATCCTAATATATATCCCATTAATAATGGTCCACTTAAATTACCTTCTTCATCAATCATTGATCGCACTCCTAAATTTGTGTAAATATAAACAATGAATGATAAAATAACAGTAACTGTGAAATCTGTTATTTCAGTATTCCACATTCCGGGCATATATGCATTTAATAAAACTTGTTCTGAATTTGTTTGATTATTTTGAGTTTCTGGACCACTTACATTAATATCTATATTTCTATAATAATATTTTTTTGGATAAAATTTGAAAAACAATCCATAAACTATTTTTACTCCAAAATATCCCAATATTATCATGCTCATATAAGTTTTAATTTGTTGAAAAGGATCTGGGTGATTTCCTCCTTTTAAAACTTTATTCATTACTATATAATTACATATTTTATTTTAATAAAAAATATAAAATTGATATTTATATTCATTAAAAAAAATTAACTTAAAGTAATTATACTTAAAAACATATATATGTTGAATGTCAGCGGAAAATATATGGAACCTATATGAAACAATTCATTCATCAATTAAGGAAAATAATATATTTGATTTAAGTGTTAATGGTCATGACTTTGACAATAACTGTGAATACGAAAAGCATAATGAGCATTATATTGGTAATAATGCCAATATTTCTGAAAAAAGTTCAAATTATGGTTTAGATACAAATACAAATACAAATACAAATACAAATACAAATACAAATACAAATACAAATACAAATACAAATACAAATACAAATACAAATACAAATACAAATACAAATACAAATACAAATACAAATACAAATACAAATACAAATACAAATACAAATACAAATACAAATACAAATACAAATACAAATACAAATACAAATACAAATACAAGTAAAAAACAAAAAAATAATTGTGAATATTGTAGTGAAATTGATACATTAATGAATGATGGAGAAATGATTGTTTGTACAAGTTGTGGAAGTGAAAACAGTCGGATTATTGATTATAATCCAGAATGGAGATTCTATGGAAGTGATGATAATAAAAGAAGTAGTGACCCAAATAGATGTGGAATGCCTAATAATCAAATTATAAGTGAATCAAGTTTAAGTACTGTTATATTGGGACATGGATTTGAAATTTATAGAAAATTGAATAGTTGGAATGGATTGACTTACAAAGAAAAAAGTATGATATCTATATTAAATAAAATTGCAACAAAGGCAAATATTGGAAATGTTCCTCAATCGATTATTGATGCTACTATGAAAATGTATCAAATAATATCAAAGGATTATATTAAAAGAGGAACAAGTAGAGAAAGTTTAATAGCTGCATGTTTTTTTAATGCTTTGAAAGATAATGGTTTGATTCGTTCAAATGAAGAAGTTGCAAAACTGTTTGATATTAAATCTAAAAAATTGTCAAAAGGATGTAATGAATTTGCTGAATTAATGTTTTCGAAAGATAAAAATTATGTTAAAAACATGCGACCTATTGAGCCTAAAGATTTAATAGAGCGTTTTTGTTCATTAATGGATTTAGATGAAAAATATATTAAAATTGGAGCCATTATATCAGGACAAGTAGATAAATTTGGAATATGTCAGGAAAATAATCCAAAATCTATTGCTGTTGGATGTATATATTTTATGAGTCAAAATTATGAATTGGGGTTTTCTAAAAAGGAAATTGCTGATCATTGTCATACTAGTGAAGTGACGGTATCAAATACTTATAATCAAATGACTAAATTTAAAAAATATTTATTACCAAAAGAAAAGAAATAGATATTTATGATTATTTATAAGTTACATAATAAAAAATCAGTAATTGGATTATTAAATAATATATATTTTAATATATAAAGAATTATTATTTATTTAATATAATGGTTATATGATGCTTGAAATTTTAATAAAATTATTTTTGTGTCATTATTTTAGTGGATTAAATGCTATTATATTTTGTTTTTTTATAAATCAAAATATTTTAATTTTGTTTGATTCATATATGTCTTATATTATTTATATTTTAAGTTTTTTATTTTATTTAATGTTTTTATTTTAAAAGACCAGGACCAGGTCTAGTATTATTATTTGTATCTGATTTATATTTTTTTATTATATTAGCATTTAATTCTAATCCTAAATTAGATTTACTATTATTTTTATTTAAAAAAATAACAGATTCAAAATCAATTAAATAAAATGTATCTTTATTATTTTTTTTGTATCTAAAAATATTTCCTTCTAAATCATTATGTACTATTCCTGCTTTTTTTAAAAATTGTTTTCCATCTATTACTAATGGATCTTTATTAAAATTATTTAAACTTATTATTCCTTGTTTTCTAAAATTATTTTGTATATCTACTAAATCAGATTTATATTCAATAACTAATAATGCATATTTTGTTCCAGGAATAATTGTACATGAATACATTTGAGGAAAATGTTCATATTTTTCTGATTCATTTCTAACTGATTCATTTCTAACTGATTTATTTAATAATGAATATGATAAATATTCATTTTTAATTTTACTCCAAGGAGCAACTTTATAAACTTTATTATTAGATTCATCAATATAAATTCTGTTTTCTAAACTTACTCCACTATTTCTTGTGTTTGTTTCTAAACTATGACTATTTAATTTATTTTTAAATTCTTTTAAATGACTATTTAAACTATTTAAACTATTTAAATTATTAATTGCTTGATTTACATTTGGACCTAATTTCTTTTTTTTTAAAGTTCTATGATAATATTTTGAACTATTTCTTTTTACTGGTGTTCCCGTTGGTGTTCCCGTTGGTGTTCACGTTGGTGTTCCCGTTGGTGTTCCCGTTGGTGTTCCCGTTGGTGTTCCCGTTGGTGTTCCCGTTGGTGTTCCCGTTGGTGTTCCCGTTGGTGTATTCATTTTATAATTTACTTAGATTATATTTTTTTACGTAAAATAATATTCGTTTTTTGATTGGGATTAAAATTTTGTTCTACAATAACCCATTCATTATTTAAATAATCAATTAATATTTTATGACTACGTTCTTTATCCATACTATAATCCATTATATATTCAAAAAATTGATATTCATTGTAAATATCTTCAGATTTATTTAATGGTGGTTTATATGCTAATTTATATAAATTTTCTGGAATAAATAAAGCTAATGGCTCACATGTTTCAATGGCATCATTAAATTCATCAAAACTTAATTTTTTTATGTAAGCTAATAAATTATTAAATTCTTCTTTATTTTCTATATTTGTACTTAAATATTTAAATATAAATATAATCGATTTAACATGTAAATCTTTAAAAAATAAATAAGAATTATCTTTCATTTCAGGTACATCATTAAAGATTCCTTTTAAATTTAATAAATTTCCTAATACAGGGAATTTTTCAATAATTAATTCTTCATCTACATAAACTAATTTAGGATTACTTTCATTAATTAAGCTAATAAAACGAATGATTGTCATGGTTTATTTTATGTAATCGTTTTTAATTAAAATTCATTTTTTTTATTTAATACATGTATTTTATATATTTATATCTATCATCAAATAATAAATGATAAAGACTAAACATTAATGCACCAAAATTTATTAATATATAAAATAAATGTACATCATTTTTTAAACAATTTTTTTCTTTATTTAATGTTTCTATATTATTATGTAAATCCATATTCATTAATATGTTTTTATTTAAAATAATTCTCAATGATTTTTCATTTGCATAATCAATTGGGTAATTATTATATAAATCTTTTTCATTTAACAAATCTAAATTATTTAATGTTACTATTTTATCTAGTTCATTATACATATTATTTTCTAATATTATGTGTAATATGTTTGTACTATTATCATTATAATTCAATAATAAATTAATTAATTCAATATTTTTTGTATTTATTATATATTTGATTAATTGAATTATACTTATTTTTGAAATTAAGATGTCTTCTTCTGTTTGGTCAGACTCATCTTCTGACGGAAAATATTCTGAATCATCATCATTGATATTTTCATCTTCTGTTTCACTATTGTCATCTTCATCAGATGATATATATTCAGAATTATTTGTTTCTATTGATTCATCTTCCGTTCTTTCATAACTAATATTTTCTGTTTGTTCTTCAACTTCATCATTGCTAGAATCAACTTCATCATTGCTAGAATCAACTTCATCATTTCTAGAATCAACTTCTTCATAATCAAATTCAAATAATCCGATATAAACAATATTATTTGTTCCTTTTATAATTTTTATATCATAATCACTATTATGATAAGTTGTTATATGTAATAAAAATATATATTCGGAAATATATTCAGAATAAATATCTTGATTTTTTTTTATTTTTTTCGATTTTTCTTCTTGTTTCACAAAATTTTCATATAAATTTTCTACATATAAATAATTATTTATATTTTTTTTTAAAATATTGTCAATAATAGAAAAATAATCCATGCTTATACATATTTATAGTAAGCTAATTTTTAAGTAGGTTATTGATTTAAAATTTAAAAAATTTGTATTATGTTTAATATTTATAAATTTTTTCTTACAATTATTATGGATTTTTTGAATGAAAATAGACCTTCATGGGATTCTTATTTTCGTGAAATTGTAAATGTAACATCAAAACGTTCTTCATGTAATCGTCTTAAAGTAGGTTGTTTATTAGTAAAAGATAATAGAATTATTAGTCAAGGTTATAATGGATTTTTACCTGGATGTATTCATAAAAGTGTAATTAGGAATGATCATGAACAAGCAACTGTTCATGCAGAACAAAATGCATTAATTGATTGTGCTAAGCGCGGAGTTTCATGTAATGGTTGTATTGCATATATTACACATTATCCTTGCATAATTTGTACTCGTTTGATGCTTACAGGTGGAATTAGTGAAATTAAATATATACATGATTATAAAAATGATGAATTGGTATTATATTTTTGCGATCAATTAAATGTAAAAGTAGTGCAAATTTAAAAATATTTTTTAATTTTTTTAATGAATTATAATTAAATTAATTTAAAATTTAATTTTATAGTAAAGAATAAATGTATGAATTCTAAATGGCTAAGTACAAATGACTTACGGATTATAGATATTAATAAACTAAATACTTATAAAAATATAAAACCTCGTAAGAATCCGATTCATTATAATTTTGTTGATAAAATAGTTGATGTTTTTAAAAAATTTAAATTTGAAGAAAATGATTTTTATGGAAAAGGAGGTTTTAATAAAATATATAAAAATAAGCGTTTTATATTGCGAATTAGTCGAAAAATATTAAATATAAACAGCGAATTAGAAAATATTTATTTAGAAGATTTAAAAGATTTTGAAAAAAAAAATAAATATATTAATGTAGAAACTCAAAAATTAAGTGAGCAAATAATAGTAAAAGCAATAAAAAATAAGTTAAGTCCGAATGTATACTATTTTGGAAATATAAATATTAATGGTTTTATTCATAGATATATGATTATGGAAGCTTGTACAATGTCATTAGATATGTTTTTTAAGAATCATGAATTTTTACATATTCAAGACAAATATGGTTATTATAAAGATTATGGTGATTTAATGGAATGCGTTGGAAATAAATTAATTGAAATATTTGAAAAATTAATTCAAATAAATTATGTTTATTATGATATTAAACCGGAAAATATTGTTATTGATGTAGATTCTAGTGGAAAAATAGATGTAAAATTAATAGATTGGGATTGTGAATATGTTGATGAATTAGATTGGATAAATGACTATGAAAATAAAGATTGTATAAAATTTTTAAATCTATTGATAATATCTTATTTTGTCAATGTTTTTTATAAAAAGAAATTTTTGAAAAATATTTTAAAAAAATTATATAATATTGAAATGGTTGAACATTTATTTAAAATTTTAAATGATTTGCCAAAATATGTTAGTATATTAAAACATTATTTTTTAGGAGAAATTAAAGAAAATAAAAATGAAGATTTTGATAATATTGAAGAATCTATAAAAAAATTAATATTTGTTATGATAAATGCATGTTTATAATTGCTATGATAAATAGATGTTTATAATTGTTATGATAAATGCATGTTTATAATTGCTATGATAAATAGATGTTTATAATTGTTATGATAAATAGATGTTTATAATTGATATGATAAATGCATGTTTATAATTTTTGGAATTCACATACTTGCTCAATTTCATCATTTATTAATTCTTCATCAATACTACTATTTTCACTATTTGAATTTTCATCTGAATGTAAATAAGGAATAGTATTTGTTTTATAAATATCCAATACTTCTTTAACTACTTCTTCTCTTTCAATATCATCATCTTTAAATTCAACAGAATTTATTGAACTTGAACGACGACCTCTTATTTTATCAAGGAAATCATCTAAACCATTTTTACCTTTAATATCATTTTGTTCTAAATCACCTGTAATGACCAATTTACTGTTTTCACCAATTCTTGTGCATAACATTTTCATTTGTGATATTGTACTGTTTTGCATTTCATCCGCAACTATCCAACAATTTTTAAATGTTCTTCCTCTCATAAATCCCAATGGACAAATTTCAAATATTTTTTCTTCAATTAATTTTTCAAGGTCTTTTGGATTAATAAAATTATGTATGACATCAAATAATGGACGCATCCATGGAGCCATTTTTTCTTCTAATGTTCCTGGTAGGAAACCTATATTTTCATCAACGCTTATGGATGGTCTAGTAAAAATAATTTTTTCTATTTGTCCTTCTAAAAATTTTTTAATACCTTCTTCAACTGAAAAAAGAGTTTTACCTGTACCGGCGGGTCCTGAAGCAATGATAATTCTATAAGAAGGGTTTTTTAAATAATTAAATAGTTTTTTTTGAGAAAGATTTCTTGGTATTGAAAATTTATCATTTATATTTTTTTTTTCTTTAGTGGAATAATATTGATAACATTTATTATTCTTAAAATATTCAATGCTTATACATTCATCTTCCATAAAATCTTGCTCATTTATTAAAAACTTTTTATTTTTTTTATTTCCTTTTTTTTTTAATTCATTATTATTACTCATGCTTACTTTTATTTCATATATTTTATTTTCATATCTAATTAAATAAATAATTTAATTAGGTAAGTAACTAAATGTTTTTTAATCAAAAATCACATGTTAAATCAAAAATATTATTATTTTTTTTTAAAAATTCAGATGTTACATTATTTTTTATAGTTTCCATATTTGCACTTTGAAATTCGGTTATTAACGTTTTATTTTTATAAATATAAAAATATGGTATTTTATTTGGTTGAAAATATTTTTGAAAATCTTGGTCTTCTTCCAATAAATCATAATCTATTCTTAAAAAAACTGCGTTTAAATTTGAATTTATTTCTACATTGTTTATAAATTCATTTAATTCTTCTTTGATTTCATTACATGGTTTGCACCATGATGCAGATATGTTTATTATTATATAATCTAATGTTTCATTATCAAAAAATTCTTTAAATTCATCAAATTTTTCTATAGTAATAATTTTTATTTTCATATTATTATTTTATATTTAATTTTTTTTTATTTTTAAATATTTATTAAATATTTATTAAATATTTTGAATTTAAATGTTTTCGCTTTGCAATTTATTAAATATTCTGCTAAAACTAATAGAATTAGTTAAAATAGTTGTTAAACCCATAAAGCAAAAAAATATTAAACTAAAAGCAATAATATCTCTACTAATAATTTTTCCGGTTAAAATAAGTGGTTTTAAAGTAAGAATAAAAATAGAAAATAATATTGTTGTAAAAAATATATCATACTTTTGAATTGAAGATAAATTTAAATAATTCATTATTATTTAAATAGAAAATATTTATTTGTTTTGTTGATTAAAATTAGTTAAAATAAATAACTCCATTTTTATCACTATTCATTCCATTTACTATTTTTTTGGTAACATAGTACCAAATCATGTAAAATGTTGCACCATATATTGATAAATTTGTTAATTCTTTATTTAATGAAAGTAATGCTCCAAATAATCCAAAAAATATAATAATAAAGAAAGAACCAAATATCATTTCAGAAAATTGAAATAAAGTTAATTTTGTAAATGTGGAATATTGAAAAATTATAAATAAAATTATAAAAGCTATATAAACAATTATATTAATCATCTATTATTATATTAGATGAAAAATTTTGAGATTGTAATATATAATAATTAATTAATAAATATCTAAAATATAAGATTAATGCAAAGAAAAAAGTTGTTAATGCTAAATCATTATAATAATATTTGGATTCTTCTTTAGAAAAAAACTTATATCCTATATACGCCATTAAAAATATCATTGTTCCTATTAATAATTCACTAAGTTGATAAGTAGTAAGCATTATATTTTAATTAGATAATTTAATTTTTATAAATTAATATTATTTAATAATATGGATATTATGAATTCTAATATAAATAATATAAATTCTAATATAAATTCTAATATGAATAATGAAATAAATGATTATATTTTTAATAAAAATAAATTTTCCTTAAAAAAACCATCTTATTCTTTAATCAATAAAGATTTAGATTATTGTAAAAAATATTCTATACAAAATAAAAAAGCTGGTTTTCATTTTTATGGAAAAAATAATTTATGCCATTTATACAAAAATTCTAAACCTTCTCAAAAATTTTCAAATGATTTAAATCACTATACTATTAAAAAATTTATTAAAAATAAAAAGCAAAAAAATGCACGGTTAAATCAACAAAATAATAATAAATTTTATTTTAATGAGCTTAATCATTTTAATATGGCATCTAATGGTTTAATAAAAAAAAGTAATGTAGAAAATATTGATAAATGTATGAATTTATGTTTAAATACTAATGAATGTAATTCAGTAACTTATTTTGAAGAACCTACTAAATGTAATTTTTATGATGAAATACATTTAGGGTCTAATAAAAACAAAGATTATGATATTTATACAATAAATAAAGAACAATTAGAAAATGCTGATTTAAAATTATTATATGAGAAAGAAAATAAAACTTTAAATAAAACTTTAAGTGAAAATAATGAAAATATTAACTTAAAGAAAAAAAAACATAATGATTTTCATTTAAATACAGATAAATATACAAATTGTTTTACCAATCAAAATTATAATCATTTTAATGACCTCCTTACTAATTATAATCAAATTTGTAAAAATAATGTAGGACAAGAATATATATTTGCAAATTATAATAATCATTTAAATATTCAACAATGTGAAAATGACGGAAAAATAAAAATTTTATGCAAACCTGTGTTTAATGAATATTTTAGTAATCAAGAAACTAATGAATCAGAAAAAAATATAATAAATAAAAAATACATTATAGTTTTTATTTTAGTAATTATTATAATTATTTTATTAAATTTATTTCATATTTAAAAAAAATAATTTAATTATTTGATTTAATTATTTGATTTACTTTGATTACAAAAAATACATAAAACTTGTAAATTATTATACTCGGTTTTACCTCCTTTTGACCAAGGAATAATATGATCCCCGTGATAATTTTCTTTACTTATTTTACATAATGCACATACATTATTTTGTTCTTTTAATTTTGATTCTATTTGTTTTTTAGAAAATAGTCTTTTATCATTATTTTTTTCATAAATATTATTTATTATAGTATCAATTAAATCTATTAATTTTTTCTGAAATTGAGCATTCCTTGTTTTACATTCTAATTTTTCTGCTATTTCAATTTCTGTTACTTCTTTTTTTAATATTTCAATAATTTCTATTATATTTTTATTAAATAATGAAATATCATTTTTAAATTTATATGATAAACGACTTATAATAAATTTATATGGTACATAATATTTTTTAAATAATTTTTTATTTACACTAAAAAATTTATTATCCTTCAAAGTTGATATTATTTTTTTTATCATACTTATTTTATTTTTAATTTGTTCTTCATTTTCTTCTAAATATTTTTCCACTAATATTTGTGTATTTCCAAGTTTTTCTTCATAAAAATTATTACGTAATGTAGCAATAGATGACCATGAATTTGGTAATTCTGTTGATAATACAAAAATATCTATAATTTCAGTTTGTAATTCACCTCTTTTATCATCCATATTAAAAAATAATTTATTTAATTCGTCCTTATTTATTGTTATACTATCAAAAATTTTACCATATAAAACTTTATTAAATTCATAATCATTTAATGTTTTACTTGACCTATTTAATATTTCGTATTGATCACGACGCTTATTTACATCAGTTCTATAGGTTGAATCTAAATGATTAAATATAAAATTATAATTTCTTATTTTTTGTTGGTCGTCTTTACTTAAATCTTTAAAATATTTTTTATCATATTGATTTCCTCTAATTTCATCTGTGAAATATTTTGAATTTAATTTGAATTTATCATTAAAATAATCTAATGCAGTAGTTAATCGATGCATTCCATCCAAAACTTCTTCACTATTTTCTTCAGGATTAAAAATAGTCCAAATTGGATTCATATATCTTCCAATTAAAATTGTTTCTATAAATCTTGTTTTTAATTTATCGTCCCAAGCTTCATATTCTCTTTGAAAATCAGGATTTTTATTTATATATGTTTGATTAGCGGCTATTGCCGTCTCTTTATTAATTCTTAAATTTATAACTGATAGTGGTATTGAACACATAGACTCTAATTATAATTTATAAGAGTCTCATTTCTTTAAATAAATTTAATTTTTTTTTAAATTAAAAAAAAGTATAAATTTTATTTTATCAAAAAATAAGTGATTAACATTTGTCCAATTATTGTATAACACCATATTGCAGGTTGTTCATGTATATTATTTGTTAATAAATAACCTAAGTAAGGTCCTGTTAGTAATAATGCTAAAATAGGTTTAAATTGATAAATTGTTAAAACTGGTATAACCCACATAAAAAAATGTAATCCAATACTTGGAGTGAACCAATTTTTACCTGGTGCTCTTAATCTTATATTCCATGCTATATGTTTATTTCCTGAAAAAGCACATGTTTTTTTTCCACATAAAGGTTCGTTATTTCCATCACATAATTCATGGTCTTTAACAAAAAATAAACGACTTAATAATAATAAAGCAGCAAAAAATGACATATAAATAAATATAAAATTTGGTTTTTTAGTAAATGCGAATAACCATAAATTAAAAAATAATGGTTGAAAACATATATGTATGTATCCTAAATTTGTTAAAAATTTATTATATTTATTATTACATTTATTTATTACTTTATATTGAAAATATTGTATAATTTCCATAAGTGCGAAATAAGCTATTCCAATGGATGCATAAATATTTTTTTTATAAAAATAAATACCAGATAAAATTCCTATTGTTCCTATGAATAATGAAATATTTTCTGAAAAGCACATATATTATTTAATTATTTAATTATTAAAATAATATATTTTATATATTTAAATGTATAAAATATATAAAATATATTTTTAAAAAAAAATGATTTAAACAATAAAATTTAATAAAAAGTATATATTTATTATATTAAATTTTAAACATGCCTCGTAATTTGAAAGGTGGTAATAAAGCAAAAAAAAAGTCTAATAAAGATTCACATAATACTCAAGCAAAAGATATTCCTTATCCTAATAAAGAAGAAAATTCTCATATAGCTAAAGTAATTAAAGTTTATGGTGGTTGTCGTTTTAATGTGCAATTTATTTCTGATACAGGATTAAAAAATGAAGAAATGCTGGCACATTTATCAAGAACAGCATCGCGTCGTCAAGGAAGAATAATAATTGATTCAATAATTAAAGTTAGTAAAAGAGATTTTGAAGATAAATGTGACATATTATATCAATATAATCCAAGTGAAATTCAAAAATTAGTTAAAGAAGATTATATAAATGTCCAAGTAAGTAATAACGAAGAGGATAACAACATAGAATTTACTAATGAGGTGGTTAATGATGAAAATGAAATTGATATTTCTGGAATTTAGATTTTTTATTTTAACAATACATTGTTTTAACAATCCATTGTATTCATTGAAAATCCATTGTTTTAACAATACATTGTTTTAACAATACATTGTTTTAACAATACATTGTTTTAACAATACATTGTATTCATTGAAAATCCATTGTTTTAACAATACATTGTATTCATTAAATAATTTTTTAAATCATTATTTTCTCTATTTTTAACTTCATCATTTTCTTGATATTTATTTAAAGCATTTTCTAAATCTTCTTTTGTTATTTTTTTTAATATACTATTTTCTTTACCAAATATTCTTCGTGCATGAACCATTTTTGTTATTGACCATAAATTTTCCATATCTCCTCCATTAAATTTGAATAAATCTTTATTTTTTTCAAAAAAATGAACAGGTATTTGATTGACTTCATCATTATCAAAAATAGTCCATTTATCTTCTTTTAATTTTTTTAAATAAATTAATCTTAAATCCGATGGTATATAATTATCAACTGATAATCTCATTTTAAATCTTCTTGCTAATCCAGGATTATATGAAAAAAAAGATTCATCTAATTGTTCTTTATAACCTGCTATAATAACAACAGTCTTTTTCTTTTCAGTTAAATTTTGATTAATTGTATCAATGCATTCTTTTGTAAATGTATCTCTTTTTTCAGGGTTTCCTAGACTATATGCTTCATCAATAAATAAAACTCCTCCTTCAGCTTCATCAAAAATTTCTTGTGTTTGTGCTGCTGTATGACCACACCATTTTCCTATTAATTGCGATCTTTTTACTTGCATAAAAGTATCTTTATCAACTATTCCTAAACCATAATATAATTTTCCAATGACTCTACTTACTTCTGTTTTTCCACAACCTGGACTTCCTTGAACTACTAAATGCCACATTTCTTTTTCTAAATCATCTTCAATATTTTGTAATCTTAAAAATATTAAATCCATAACCATTTCTTTAATATTTTTCATTCCAATAAAATTATTTAACTCTTTTAATGGCTGAACACATTTATGTAATGCTTTCATATTTATAACATATCTATTTTTATCATTACTATCATAACTTTCTCCAAGTTCAATTAGATCTTGTAAATTTTCTATTTTTTTATTAATAGGTAATAATTCTTCTGTCTCTTTAAAATAATCATAAAAATTTTCTTTATTATCATTATTATCATTTTTATCATCTGGTGGTGGATATGGAGGTTCAGTTGGTTCATTTAATGGAAAACCTTTTCCTCCTATAATAATACTAAACATTCTACTTATTCCTTCATCATCTTTTTTTCGTTTTTTTAATGGTTTTTTTCTATTTTTATTTGATTCTTCTTCATCATTTTTTCGTTTCGTTGATTTTTTATTTGATTCTTCTTCATCATTTTTTCTTTTTTTTGATTTTTTATTTGATTCTTCTTCATCATTTTTTCTTTTTGTTGATTTTTTATTATTTTTATCATCATCTATATCTTCATCTATTTCTGATTCATTAATTATTTCATGTAAATCTTTATTAAATAATAAATTATTAAAATACTTATTTTCATCCCATGGTTCTTGTTCTTTATTATATAAATCTTTATTACTATTTATAGAATCTTCATTTTCAATATAATCATTATTTTCATCATTTTCATCATTTGCATCATTTGTATCATTTGCATCATTTGCATCATTTGTATCATTTGCATCATTTGCATTGTTTGTATCATTTGTATCATTTGCATTGTTTGTATCATTTGCATTGTTTGTATCATTTGCATTGTTTGTATCATCATTTTCTTTATTTGTATCATTTGCATTGTTTGTATCATTTGCATTGTTTGTATCATCATTTTCTTTATTTGTATCATCCTCTTTTTTTTCAAGTAATTTTCTTTTAATTACTATTTTTAAAATATTTTTTTTATCATTATTAAAATTATCAATAGAATCATTATTTATTTTAGTTGGTTTAGTTGGTTTAGTTGGTTTAGTTGGTTTAGTATTTTTAACTGTTTTTTTATTATCATTATTTTTTTTAGTCATTTAAAATATATATACTATATTTTTTTAACTTTTATATTTTAAAACAATTTAATTTATTTTTTAAAAAAAATAATTATTATATATAATGAGTTTAAAAGTTAAAAATAACCCAGGGAATAAAAAAAAGAAATATTTAACTATTTTAAATAATTTTTTTAAAAATTTAACAAACTTATCAAATCATTTAGAATTTTTATTCAAAAATAAATATGTTGATCAGGAATTTTATATTGAAAAAATGTATGCGTTAAATGATTTAAATAACAAAATTTCTATATTAGAAAATAGTTTAAATAAAAAAAATAATAAAAAATTTTTAGAAGGTTTTATTTTAGATATTGATGATTTATTTTCAAAAATATCATTCCATATAGGTTGTGATTCAATTTATAATTTATTAAAAATTTTTAATATTAATGATGATTTTTATAATAATAAATCGAATGAATTTAATGAATTATTAGATATTTATAATTCTTATTTTATTCCTACAAATTTATATATTTCAAATGAAGTTGTTAAAATTTGTGAAGAAAATAAACTTGAAAATATAAAAGATATAAATATTGTTGAACAAAAAGATTTATATTATAGAAAAAAAAAATTATTAGATAAAATTGATGGAGCTTGTATTATTATTTATATAAATGATGAAAAAATATTTTTAATTAATGGATTATTTAAAAAAGATTCCTTAGGAATATTAAAAAAATATAATATTATTGAAAATAAAAATACTTTAATTACTAAAGAAATAGAATATATTGATGTTCCTGAAGATTTTAAAAATAAATATATTGAACAATTAAGTTTAAAAGAATTTTTAATTTATACTCATGTTGAAATAGCAAAAACTCTTCAAAAAGAATATGATGAATTTATAAAATTTAAAAATAAATCTTTATCATCTTTAGTTAAAGAATTTATTAAAATGAATCCCGAAAAACAAAGAAAGATGTTAATATTATTTTTAATTCATGACCAAGAATCTCAATTCACAGCACACATTATATATGATTTATTAACTGACCAAACATTTTTATTTGAAAATGAAAAATTGGCTGATGTTTTATTTAATAGTCTTCATTGGAAAATACAAAAAATATTTAAAATTAGTAATAATTCTTTTGAAAATCAAAAAAAGAAATTAGAAAATATTAATATTAATGATATTCCATATGAATCAAAAATATTGGCTTTAAATACTTCTGAATATGTTAAATCTAAAGCAGTTGAAAAATTAAAAGAAATTAATGGTTCTAAAGAAAATAGTATTAAAGCGCAACAATGGCTTGATGGATTTTTAAAAATACCATTTGGAATTTATAAAAAAGAAAAAATTATTGATTTTTTCAATAAATATCAAAATAAAATAGAAAATTTTATAAGTACATTGGCATTAAAAGTATCAGATTATGAAGCTATTTATTTAAATGAAAACAATAAAATAATATTTGAATATTATAATGATATTATTAATGAATTTCATTCAAATATTTATATTAGTGAAAATATTTACAATAAATTTTTATTATTTTTAGAAAAAACTTATTCAAATATAAATAAATTAATTCATCATGAAAAAATAAGTAATAATAATATTCAAAATAATATTATTGAAAATAATAATATTCAAAATAATATTATTGAAAATAATAATATTCAAGATTTTATAAATAATTCAGATATTCAAGAATTATTAAATGATAAATTTAAATATTTATTTAATAATGATTCTAATAATGATTCTAATAATGATTCTAATAATGATTCTAATAATGATTCTACTCTTACTATTAATTCTATAATAAATGAAGAAAATATAAATGAATTTAAAAAAGAATTAGAAGCATTTAAAAAAATTAAAAATGAATTGTATAATAGTGAAATATTAAATAAAAATAATTTAAAATTAATGATTGATAAATTAAATGAAATAGAAGATAAAATTAATAAAAAATTACTTGAAAATATAGGTGAAAATGAAGAGAATGGCGAAAATGATGAAAATAATGAAGAAGATGACTATGACCAATCTTTTGAAAAATTTAATATTAAAAATTTAGATGAAATTAAAAAATTCATTATTGAATGGACGAAATTTAAAGAAGATAAAAAAACATATATGTTAAATGTCGATAAAACATTAAATGAATGCACTTATGGACAAGTTGATGCTAAAATACAAATGAAAAGAATTATTGGTCAATGGATGAATGGTGTTTCAAAAGGTCAATGTATTGGATTATGTGGTCCTCCAGGTGTTGGAAAAACAACATTATGTAAAAATGGTCTTGCTAATTCATTAAAAGATGATAATGGTGAAAGCAGACCTTTTGCTTTTTTACCATTAGGTGGTGCTACAAATGGTTCTATTTTAGAAGGTCATCATTATACTTATTTAGGTTCTACTTGGGGAAAAATTTGTGATGTGCTTATGGAAACTAAATGTATGAACCCAATTATTTATGTTGATGAACTTGATAAAGTTAGTAAAACTGAACATGGAAGAGAAATTATTTCTATTTTGACTCATATGACTGACCAATCTCAAAATAAAGAATTTTATGATAAATATTTTGCATCAGTACCAATAGATTTATCACAAGTATTATTTATTTTTTCTTATAATCATAGAGACAATATTGATTCTATTTTATTAGATAGAATTCAAGAAATTAATATTGAACCACTAAGTATGCAAGAAAAATTAATTATTACTAAAAATTATATTTACCCTGAAATAAATAAAAATATTGGATTTTCTCAAAATGAAATTAATATTTCTGATGTAGTTATTAATAATATTATTCAAAAATATACTCATGAAGCTGGTCTTAGAAAATTAAATGAACTTATGTATGACTTATTTAGAGAAATTAATTTAAATAAAATTTATGATGATTCAATAAGTTATCCTTTTGAAATGAATTGGGATTTTGTTAAAAATGTTTTTAAAAACCATCATGAAATGCCAGAAAAGAAAATTAATGATTGTCCTAAAGTTGGTTTAGTTAATGGATTATATGCTACAACTTCAGGATTAGGTGGTTTAACCATTATTCAAACAAAAAGAACACATAGTGATAAAATATTTGGGCTTGAAAAATTAACTGGTAGTCAAGGGGATGTTATGAAAGAAAGTATGGATTGTGCTTTTACTGTTTTAAATAATATTTTAAAAAAAGAAGTAAAAGATGAATTTCACAAAAATAATGAAAAATTTGGCATACATATTCATTGTCCTGAAGCAGCAACACCGAAAGATGGACCATCTGCTGGTCTTGCCATTACATTATGCTTAATATCTTTGATTACTAAAATTCCGGTAAAAAATGATGTAGCAATGACTGGTGAAATTGACTTAGAAGGAAATGCTCATACTATTGGGGGCTTATATTCAAAAATTCAAGGTGCTTTAAATGCAGGGGCTAAACTTGTTTTAATTCCTAGATTGAACGATAAAGACTTAATGACTATTTTTAGTAAGGAACAAGATGAATTAAATTCATTAATTACTAATTCTAATATTAAAGACAAAAATATGAAAATTGAACCTAGTACAATTATTGATGAAAATACGAGATTATTTAGAAATTGCGTTACTATTAAATTAGTGGATAGCATACATGATATTTTAAAATATGCTTTAGTTGAACACACTATGGAATTTAATGAAGAACTTTAAATTATTTTTTTTAAACAAAAATAAAAAATTGAATATGTTTTTAAGGAATTAAATATTATTGTTAATAATAGTTAATTAATTTTCAGTTGAGAATTAAGAACTAAGAATTTAAAATGATATTTTATACTTGTATTATTGCTTTATGCTTTGCCATTTACTATAATTTTATTAATTATACAGATTATCCAAAAAGTTATATAATTGATAAATATAATCATTTAATGAATTTTAATTATGAATTACAAATTAATTCTTTAATGAACAATACTGAACTTAAAAAAGATATGAAAATTGTTTTAAAATCTATATTTTTGTTTTCTGCTTATTTAGATTTTGATGCATTTGTTGAAGAAAAAAATTTATTTAAAAGGAACAATGAAAGGTATCATAATGAAGTAAATAAACTTACAGAATTAAATCAACTTGTAAATCACAGTAATATAACGGAAAATTATATAAAGTATAATATTTCACAAAACTATTATCGTGATATATATTTTAATACTTTTAATTTAATGAATATGAATAAACTACAATTCATTGTTAATGATTTATTTTTAAAAAATATTTTTGAAACCAATGAAAAATTTTTTAAATCTTTAAATAAACAATTATTGATTATGAATATAAATAGAGATGATTTATTATCTAAAAAAATACTAGATAAAATCTATTCTAATGTTTTACATGATTCTGATTTTTATAGAAATTTGATTCAACTTGAAACATTTATTAGAAATATGGAAACATTAAATGATTTAGATAAATCATATTATTGCGTTCAATTAGAAAAAGTAAATAAAAAACAGGCTGAAAAACAAAATGAAAATGATTTATGTCCAGATCATTTAGAATTATTTATTAAAGAAAATTATTTTTTAAATGAAATGAATGATTCTAAAAAATATTCAAAATATACTAATGCTTATTCTAATAAATGCTGCAATTATTATTAATTAATTATTACTTTTTTATTAAAAATTAATGATTTAATAAAAAATACTTAAATACATCATAATTGTTTCTATATCATTTTGTTTTAAAAAATTATAAATATTATATTTATTTCTTCTATTTCCTTCATAAGGTAAAATATCTAATAAATGTACTGGTAAATTGAATGAACCAACAATAATATTAGGTAATCCATATAAAACATTTATTTCATAGTGTAATAATGCAAATTTAATTAATGTATTTTTTGTGAAATTATGATTTCTTTTTATGATTAATTCATTTTTACATAATTTTTTCAAAAATAATATATGTTTTAATAAATTCACTATTTTTTTTAAATTTTGTTTCGCATAATTTTTATATTGATTATGTAATTCTTTATTTATTTTGTATTGTTTTTTTGGTACATAACTAAATATATATTGAATAACATCATTATTTAATAAACACATATATTTATTGATATGATTTATTTATATAATGATTTTTTCTTATATTGATTTATTTTAATTTTTTATTAAATTCAATAATAATTATTCTATAATAATTAAAAAAAATTGATTTTGTTTTTTTTTATCTAATATACATTAAATATGAGTTTTTCAATATATAAACTGATTGATGCTCAATATTTAGGTCTTAATGCAGATGAATTTAAAATCTTTTTACAAAAAAATCCTAAAATGATAAACATGAGTGTAGAATATTTTGAGGATTATTTGAGATTAAAAGGTATAAAAAAGTTTGTAGTTGATAGAAATAAATATAAACCAGAATATGAAGTTGGTGCCTATGGACGTCCTTTAATAAAAAAATTTTTAAAATCATCTGTTTGTATAAATGTATATCCTTTAGGTGTAAATAAAAAAAGTCAAGGAATACAACCTATAAAAATACCTTATGTTGATTAATAACTTTTTTAATTATAAATTTTACATTACATTATCTATAATCCATTATCTATAATCCATTATCTATAATCCATTATCTATAATCCATTATCCATAATCCATAATCCATAATCCATAATCTATTATCCATAATCCATTATCCATTCATAAAACTTTAAAAAAATGATTTTTTTATATATAAAATATTACTTTTAATTATATTTAACATATTGGACATCTTAAATATTTGAAAAACTATTAAAAATATGTCATTTCAACCGATTTATGATTCCACTTTTGAAATAAAAAAATTTACTATTGATACTTTTATGGATTATTTTAAAACACCTAATGGAAAAAAATTATTATTAGACAATAATATTAAGGATGTAAATGAATTTCATGAATATTATTTATATGATACATTTATTAAAAAATTTGATTTTTATATTAAAGAAAATAAAAAAATAGATATTGTTAAGATGAAAAACCAAATTAGGGGTTTTTGTGAAGAACTTGTTTCTGCTGTATATCATCCAAAAAGATTAAATTATTATTTAAAAAAATACAATTACAATATTTGTGATGAAAATTATGAAACAAATTATCAAACAAATGTTGATACTAATATAGAAAATGAAAAAATAAAAAACAATCATAATAATCATAATCATAATAATCATAATAATCATAATAATCAAATTAAGGATATTTCTGATGATTTTAATATATTTCATCTACATAAAAAAAGAAAATTTAGTAATGTATAATTAAAAATTGATACTTTATACAAAATTTTATTATAAATTGTAATTTCAATATATACATAAAATCATTATTATGTCATTAAATATATTTGTTATATTTTTTCTTACTCTATTTGCTTTGTTCATATATATTGGACGAGTAATCAAGTGGGTTTTATTATCTCTTTTCAGTGCATATGTATCACTTATTCCCAGTCCAATGGCAATATGGTGGGTAATATTCTATATTCCCATCAAATCATGCTATATGGATAATGATAGTTTAATCATTTATACATCTTTTGATTATACAGAAGAATATGTAAAAAATATACGTAATGAGTTGGGTTTTATTATGCTTTTCAACTTATGTTTTTTTTGGTATTTTTACAGTTTTTGGTATGCATTTGGAATTGTATATTTAATTTACCTTTTTAACTGCCGATACTTCATGAGAAATGGTGAGAAATGGAATGTAAATTAAAAAATACATATATAGGCTCTGATAAATTTTTTATAATTATTTTTATAAACTTTAGATTAAATTTTATGAATCGTGTACTTCATAAATTTCATAGAATGATTAAAAATGAAAATGATTCATGAACATATTATTTATATGACATGTTTATTAAAAATTTTAATTTTTATATTAAATAAAATAAAAAAATAGATTATGTTAAGATAAAAAACCAAATTTGACGATTTTCATGGATTTCATTTACATAAAAAAAGAAAATTTAGTAAAGTATAATAAAAAATTGATACTTTACATGAATTTTTATAATAACTTAATCCCCAACATATTACAATGTTTGTTAATTTATTATCATTAGTGTTTTTAGTACCTTTAGCGTGTTTTATGCTATTACAACGAACATTCATGTGTTTATTAAATTTAATAAACACTATTTTTGTATCATTGATTCCAAGTCCCATTTCCCCATTGATGTGCTGGACTAGGATAATTAATCCTAGCAATGGATATCATGTTGATAAAAATGGTTCCTTGTACATTGATGTATATTCTTTTAGTATTGATGGAGAAAAATATTCTTCGGAAGAAATGGAAAGAATCCGTCAAGGTTTTGGAACTTTAATACTCATTATATTGAGTATTACTTGGTATAATAATATAATATGTATTGGATTATCACTATCATTCTTTATGTATTTCATATCATGTACGCAGTTCATGAAACCAGGAGAGTACTGGACACCATCAACTGGCTTATGTAAAAAGGACTAGGGGACTAGAGCTATATAGGCTTTTAGAAATTTTTTATAATTATTTTTATACACTTTTGATTTGAATTTATGAATTGCGTAATTTAAAAAATTCATAGAATGATTAAAAATGGAATCATATATAAAATGTGAGTACCTTAATTCTTTTAATTCTTTTATACAATAATAAAAATTATTTTTTTCATTATTGGCATATTCATATATGATATTTGTTAATTCAATTGGTAATGTTTCTAATTTATTCTTATTTATGTACATATATTTGTAAGTAGAACACATATATTTGGAAGTAGAACACATATATTTGTATGTAATCTATATAAAAATATAAATACATGAAAAATTAATTATATTTTTATATTCACTCTATTATTGTAAATAATAATCAAAATTGATAATAATTTGATTTAATGGAATATACCCGTAAGTTAATTTATTGTTATTATTAAATCCCTTTAAATAATATGTTTCATCATCATCTAATGATATTCGGATACATAATAATGAATTATGTAAATTATAAAAATTAGTCAATGGTATATTTATTTTTTCTTCTAAAAATCCATTTAATTTATTTATTTTAACATTTTTTACTTGAAATAAACACGTTTTTGAAGGATTAATTACTTGAATATTATTATTTCTGTACGGTATAATATTTCCTTTGTTTGTTAATAATTGAAGAGGAATTTGACTATGTAATTCAAAATTTAATGTTAAATTTATATTTTTGTAAATAAATTCATCTACATTTGGAACAATTCCCAATAATCCAGTATCTTCATATTTTGAATCATGAATATTTTGTATAATATTCCATGATAAATTATGTATAATTAAATTATTAAATATGGATTGATTGTTTTTTATATTGATGGGAAATCCTGCTGGAATATAATCTATTGGAAAATATTGATAATCATTTTTATCAAATATATTTGTAAATTTTTCTACTTTTTTTGAATGAATATAATTATAAGATGAATGTTCATTAATTTCTAAAATATTAGGCGATAAATAAAATGAATCATAAACAACATGATTTCCATGATCATTATTTTTCATCATTTTAAAATAACTTGATGATGATAATTTGTTATTATTTAATTCCGTAATATTTGTTTTTTTTATTCCATATAATAAAGTTCTGTTTAATTGATTTTGATTTTGATTTTGATTTATGTTTTGTTCATTGGATTCATTTGTTTTTGAATTTGAATTTGAATTTATTTGTTTTTTTTTATTTTTATTTATTAATTCTTTAATTTCTTTTAGTGTATCATTATCAATATTAGAATTTCCAGGAGGTCCAGGAGGTCCTCTTAATCCTGGTAACCCTCTTTGACCTTCAATAAAATTAGTTTGATTTTGATTATTTAATTTACTTATAAAATCATTTATATTTAATTCAACTAAATTCTGATTTACTGATTGATTTTGAGTTGTTTGTTGATGATTTTGTTGTTCTTGATGCTGATTCTGATTATTGACTAAATTATCTATTAAATGAATTCCATCATTTATTTTATTTTCATTTAATATATTAGAATTCAAATCAATGTTATTTATTTGTTGTTGATGTTGATGTTGATTTTGTTGAAATTGTCTTTGATGTTGTAAATATTGTTGTTGAATCTGTTGATGGGATTGTTGCTGAGTCTGTTGATTGGATTGCTGTTGATTTTGTAGTGGTTGAAATTGACTTTGTTGCTGTGGTTGTTGCTGTTGTTGATTATTTCTTCTTACAAAAATTCTATTTTGTTTATTATCATAATATAAACTCATATATATGATTCTATTATTTTTATTTGTTTAAATAAATTAAACCTTACTTAATTTTCCATTTTTAACTTTTGCAATAATTAATGGATTATTCGATTCAACCGATTTTTTATCATATATATTTCCTTCTTCATCAATATATATTGCTTTTGCTTTCTTTTTATCTATATTTACTTTTTCTTTTTTTTTATTATTTAATAAATAAAAACTTTTGTTTTTAGAATCTAGTACATATATTTTTTTATCATAATAAATTCCTTTTACTAATTTCTTTTGAACTGTCTTTTTATTTTCTATTGTATTTAATAAGGAAAAATCATCAACAATATTAGGATAATAACTAAATCCTGAAGCATGTTTTCCGAAGTTATAACACCTATAGCTTCCTTGAATATTTTGAGAATTTAATGTACAATCTATAGCACATTCTTTAAATATATTTAATATTTTATCAATTAATTTTTGTTTTTTTATGGAAATATCTTCAATATATTCATCTGTTGTTATTTTATCTTTAGCAATTAATGAATTTGCTTGATTAAATACTGAAAAATATCTATAAATTTCAATATTTCTATCACTTGGAGGTAAATCCATATGACTATCACGTCTTACTCCTCTTCCTATAATTTGTTTGATTTTCATTTGATTCCAATAAGGTTCAATAATATGAATTTGTCTAATGTTTTTTAAATCTAATCCTTCTGCTCCGGCTAATGTCGCTAAAATAATTTTAATAAATTTACCTGTTTTATTTTCTGGACTTGTAAATACTTCTAATATTTCTTTTTTTACTTTTTCATCTATGTCTCCCGAATATATAGCATATTTAGGTTTATTATTTGATTCTTTATATGATGAATAACCATTAAAATCAAGAATTTTAGAAAATAATTCAATACCTTCTAAACTTCTAAAATTGGAATAAATAAAAACTAAACCTGGGGACTGATTTACATTTTCAAGTAATAATTTAAATTTTGGACTTAATTTATCTAATCCATCTGGTCCTGGTGTTAAATAAGTATTTCCATTGGATACTAATTCATTTAAGGCTCTTTCAATTCTTAATTTATAATCTTTGGACATTTTTCCACCATTATTTACTTCTTCTTCTTTTGACATTACTTTATTCATTAAATCTAAGTTTCCTTCTTCATTATTGTTTTTATTTTTATTTTTTTTTAAACTTACAATGAATTTTTTGTCTGGATATGGACGAGTAATTTCTTCTGGGAAAACAAAGTTTGACGCTTGTCTTGAAAAAACACGAAACATGGATTTTACTTTCTTTTTTGATTTTTTATTTGATTTGCCTCCACGTTCTGATGAACGTTCTTTGGCTCTTAATATTTCGTAAATTTGAAATTGATAATGACTCATTGGAATTCTGTAATAATCTTTATTAATCACTTCTGGATAATTACCTTTTATTGATTCATAATAACTAATTAATCCAATCATACGTCTTTTAAATATTTCTTCATTTTTTAATGTAAATTCATCTTTATTTTCTTCAATAAAGTAATTCCTGAAAACGTCTCCATTGTCTTCCATCGGATATAAAGAATATTTTTTTAGGTCTAAATATCTAATTTCTAATTGTTGATTTCCAACTTCGTTAATAAAATCTAATACTTCTCTGAATTCTTCTTGATAACTTTTTACTGTTAGAATAAATTCAATCGATTTATTAATTCTATTGATTTTTACATAATCTATGAATTTATTAGTTAATAAGTTTTCTTCTAGTTCTTTATAATCTTTAATACCAAAGGATTGAGGAACATTTGCTATTCTGTAATATAAAACTTCATTGTAACCATTTAATATATTGAATAAAATAGCACATTCAAATATATCATTGACAATAGGTGTTCCACTTAATGCTATTATTTTTGTATTTTGAGCATTCATTAAAGCATTATATAATTCTTTACCAACTTTTCCACCTCCTTCTAATCCAGAATTCATAATAGATATTAAATTATGAACTTCTTCAATAATAATAACTTTATTATCTAAACTTCCTATTTTTTTTAATTCATTTAACACATAGGCTGAATTATAGGATACAAATGTATATTTGGATTTGTATTTTGATTCATCTACTTGATATTCTGGGTCACCGCAAAATAACACTCCTTTATATATAAAGTTGTTTTTTAATGAAGCAGGAAGCATAACAATTATATTTTTTTCTTTTTTTAGATTTTCTGCGATTGTTAGGGATGTGCAAGTTTTACCTGAACCTAATCCATGATATAATAAGATACCTTTATAAGGACTGTTATTATTCATGAAATTTCTTAATAATTTTTGATAATTGTATGGTTCGAATTTTTTGGATTTATGTTCTTCTTTTCCGGTGGCGCGATATTTTAAAAAGGTTTTATTAAACCATTCTAAAAATTCTTTATTATTTGTTAATTTGTAATCTTGAATATTAATTAAATTGTTTTTAGATTTTTTTGTTTCAAGAGTATTTGAATTCAATGTAGTTGCTATATTGGAAATACTTGTTATATTTGTTGGATTTTCAGAATTTTTAGTAACTTTTTCATTTTTAGTATTATTTAAATTTATTTTACTTGTTTTTTTTACTTTTTTAGGTGCTTCTTTTTT
>Ga0209223_10000528_pt1 | contig 44053 bp, 41 predicted proteins | sample COG_06_FD_184750 | JGI IMG/M metagenome (GOLD analysis project Ga0209223, IMG submission 184750) | Pelagic Microbial community sample from North Sea - COGITO 998_met_06 (SPAdes) (version 2) | ecosystem: Environmental > Aquatic > Marine > Neritic zone/Coastal water | place: Helgoland, sampling... | reverse complement strand
ACATAATGGGACTCAAGAACAGTATTCAATTTTAAAAGAAGTTGTTCGTGGCATTGATATCCCTATTACATATATGATGGGAAATCATGATCGACGTGAGGCCTTTGCGGAAATATTTCCATCTGTTCCATTCAACGAAGATGGATTTTTACAGTCTGCCGTCACCTATGATAATCATAAACTATTATTTTTAGACACCCTTCATGTTTCAAGTTTCAAAAGGGATAGAAGCAAAGGTTTTTTGTGTTACAAAAGGTTACGTTGGTTGGAGTCAGAACTTAAATATTCGGGTCAAAAAAAAGTGATAGTTTTTATGCATCATCCAGCCTTCGAAGTAGGCTTCAACGCAATGGATAAGATTCGATTGATCAATGATAATGAATTTTTTTTATCATTAGATAAGCATAAAAAGGTTATCCACCTAATTTCTGGACATATTCACCGAACTATATCGGGTAATGTGCGAGGGTATGGATTCTCAGTTTTTAAGAGCACTTGTCATCAAATGCCAATGATGTTCAATTCAGATAATGTAAAGTTAAGTTCGGATGAGCCCTCTGCTTATGGTATTTTACTCCTCAAAGATTCCAGTGTTATTGTTCATTCTGAAGATTATGAATTAAGTGGAAGCCAAAATGCAATATTTAAAAGTTACGTTTAAATTTATGCATACAAGTTTTTATTGAAACTAAATGAAGTTTTAAAAATTATTCCTTCCCTCCGAAATGTGTCGATTGCACTTTGTAAATATAGATGTTTAATACACGCCATGAAGACTTCTGCGATTAGCATTAGCTCACTCTTGGGTTTAATAATAAAAACTGGCTCGTTTTTGAGTCATGGTAAGCCAAGTCGTGATTGATGTGGTATTTAAAATAGACAGGGATCAAATGAAAAAGCTTAAAGATGAGATAAAGCGTGTAATTGAAAATATTCAGGAACGAAGTTTGCAATCAAGAAGTGGGTACTTATCGACTATCACACGAATGGCCAAAAATAAGGATACTGATAGAGGTGCAATAGGGTGCTCAAATTTGGCTCACGCCGCCGCATCCAGTGAGAGTGATAAGTTTAAAATTCTTAAGGGAAAGATTCCAAATATAGGAATAATAAGTGCCTATAATGATATGCTTTCTGCACATAAGCCGTTCGAAAAGTTTCCAGATGAGATTAAAAAAGTTGCTCGAAGCCTCGGCGCAACTGCCCAGGTATCGGGCTGTGTTCCTGCTATGTGTGATGGAATAACTCAAGGGCGGCCAGGTATGGAATTGTCCTTAATGTCTCGAGATGTTATCGCTATGGCTACTGCTATTGGGCTAAGCCATAATGTTTATGATGGTATTATTGGGCTTGGTATATGCGACAAGATTGTTCCTGGAATGGTTATTGGTGCACTCTCACACGGTCACCTGCCTATGATATTTGTACCAGCTGGTCCAATGAGTACGGGCATTACGAATGAGAAAAAGGCTAATGTTAGAAAAGAGTTTGCTCAGAAAAAAGTTGGCCGTGAGAGGCTGCTTGAAGTAGAATCAGAGGCGTACCACGGAAAAGGTACCTGTACTTTTTATGGGACGGCCAATTCTAATCAAATGTTGATGGAAATTATGGGCCTCCAAATACCTAATTCTTCTTTTGTACACCCTGATAGTAAGTCTCGGCGCGCATTTAATGTGGAAGCTGTTAATCAGATTTTATCAATAAGTAGAAAATCTGATAGTCCTCGCCCTATCGGAGAAATATTAGATGAAAGAAGTTTCGTAAATGCCATTGTTGGACTTCATGCCACCGGAGGTTCAACAAATCATTTGCTTCATCTTCCTGCTATGGCCGCTGCATCTGGTATTAGGTTGCTATGGGAGGATTTTGAACACTTATCAAAACTAGTTCCTTTAATTGCTCGCATTTATCCAAATGGGCAGGCCGATGTTAATGATTTTCATCAAGCGGGAGGAATGGGTTTTATTTTGCAAGAACTCATGGAAGATGGTTTACTTGATATAACCGCAAGGACTAGTTGGGGAAAAGACTTGTCTGACGCGTGTCAGATACCAGTTTTGAATGGAGCCGTTATGAATTGGTCTTCAATTAAAGTCGAAAGTCTAGATGAAAATATTTTAAGGCCTACCTTTAGGCCTTTCAAAGAAACGGGTGGAATAAAGGTACTAAGCGGTAATTTAGGAAAGGCCGTCATTAAGATTTCATCTGTTTCCAAAAAGCATTTTAGGATTGCGGCTAAAGCTATGGTTTTTAGCTCGCAAGCTGGAGTACAACAGGCTTTTGACAATGGAATGTTGGAAAAAGACGTTATAGTGGTTGTTAGGGGTCAAGGTCCTAGGGCAAATGGGATGCCTGAATTGCATAGTCTGACCCCAATGCTTAGTGTTATTCAAGACAAGGGTTTTAAAGTTGCACTAGTTACTGATGGTAGGATGTCGGGGGCTTCTGGAAAAATTCCAGCAGCTATTCACTTGTATCCCGAAGCAATTGAAAGTGGACCTATAAGTAAGATAAATGATGGCGATTTGATTGTTTTAGATGTTGAAAATGGATTGCTTAGTGTTGAAGCTGATTTGAGTGATAGAACCTCAAATCTAGTTGGGTTGGATACTAATGAAATTGGATTTGGGAACGAGCTTTTTTCGGTGTTGAGGAACAACTCAGCGAACGCTGAAATGGGTGGAGGCGTTAACAATCTTTCTTAACTTTGAGGTTTGAAAAGGTATAACTCGAAAGTTTGATCATTATATTAGCTTTTGTATTGGTATTGTTCGAAGAACAGAGTTAAAATAATCCAGAACTAATTTCTACAAAATCCATGACGTCGTTTCCCAAGCCTCTAGCCGCGCCGCCAATAGTTCCACAAGCTGATAGTGTCGCGAATACTGCTACAATGACCGTAATAAATAGTAATCTCATTTTAATCCTCCTACTCTAAAGTTTAGAGCCCTAAACTTAAAAAATCGTAGCGCAGTCCACAATTAGAAAAGGGTTACGCACTCCTTTGTCTTTAAACCTAAGTTGTTGCGATTTACAGCCGTAGAAAAATTTGCTGAGACATCTTGTCACTTGTCGGTGTAAATTATGTACCTACTTGTTGACGACAATAATAGGGAAATTCGCATGCTACGCGTCGGAAATGAAATTAGGTAGGAAAAGGTTATGATAGCTTTGAATAGGATTGTAGAAAAAATACCTGAATTTTGTTTGTCACATTGGTTATTTAGAATCCCTTTAGCGATTATTTTCATTCAACAGGGATTAAGTAAGTTCCCAGTCACGCTCGAGGGGGCAGAAAGTTATGAATTGCCTTACATTGTTTGGTGGTTTGCTGCTCATGGTGAATTAGGCGGAGGTATAGGTCTCATAGCGGGAGGTCTCTTTGCTAATAATAATTTTGCACCTTGGTTAGGCGATCTTATCACACGATTTAGTGGAATAACGCTGTGTTGTATTGTAACAGGAGTTATCTGGACTGGTGAACCTGAGAGTCTAATGGACGTATTGTTGTATGATAACTTTCATGTGCTACTTTGGGTTGGTGGATTATTTTTTGCACTTAGAGGAAATAGATTTTAGCTGCTAGAAAGCCGTTACTAAAAAAGTTGTTCAAAACTATGACTTTTCTGAATATTAGTTAAATAACCACTGTTCGGGGTGTCAAATTGAGTAACCAATATATTTAGAGGTGTAGGTTTTAAAACATAATATATTTAATAAATTAGAAAATGACACCTTTTCGTAGAATAAAGCAGCCAAACGGTCTACTTTCGTTCGTTTGAACTATAGCAAATGTAGATGCAGCATGGGTATAAAAAACTTGCCTTTCTAAGCTAGATTTTTCAAATTTAATTTCTTTGTCTGCACTCACTATATCTAATATACTCCAAACTTGCTTATGAACCTCATTTTTTAATTTTGGATCATTATCTATTTCCATGCGAACTGCGCTGTAGTCTGAAAAAGTATCCAATGGCATCAACGAACATATTGTTTCAACCGTTTCTGCGGCATTTAAATTAGCTAAGATGATTGGGATGTTTACGGTACAATTTGATCCAATTGAATAGGATGGAAAATTTCGGTCGGCTATAACAATTTCATCACCATGTCCCATCTTTGAAAGAACATTCAATAGCTCTGGAGTGATTCTAGGATCAATATTATATAACATTTTTATTCCTTCTGGTGGGCTATCTATTCTGATAGCCCACCTAGCCTTATTATCGACTTGGTAATGGCATCCAATCAGTCATTGCAACATCTGCATGTTGAAATTGTGGCATTTTCTGACCTAAATCAGACATATTTTTTATATCTTCATTGTTTAAAAATGCTTGCGTAATTAGCGTTGGAGGAACAATAACGCTACTCCCTGGGTTTCCGCCTGTGAGCATTATTGCTAATGATCGAACACAGGCCTCACCTACTACTGAGGGATTAGTTGCCACTGTAGCCGCCCACGCTGAGTTTGGTTCCCTCATTGCCGAAATATCAGCGGTGGAGACGTCTGCTGAATAAATGGTCACTTGTTCAGTTAGACCAGCCTCATCGACGGCAATTTTTACACCTTTGGCAAATTCATCATAAGGGGCAAATACTACTGTTATATCTGGGTTTGCCTGCAAAACAGACCGAGCCTGATTGGCTATAGAATTTGCAATTGGATTATCGAGAGTTCCAAATACAGCAGCCTCAACTATATTAGGATTCGCAGTTTTAACTTCCTGCCATGCGACGTCTCGTCTATCGAGTGGTGCAATCCCGGGCACATATACGTAACCTGCTTTAAAAGAATTACCATTATCTTTTATAGCTTGCTCAAGAGCCAACTTTCCCAGTAGGTAATCTGATTGTTCTACTTGAGGGATGGCTGAGTTCTCGACATTAACGTCAAAGGCTACGACTTTTATGCCAGCGTCGACAGCACGTTGTGCAGCATCTTTCATTGCTTCAGTTAATCCATGCTGAATTATAATGCCATCTACTCCAAGCGCAATTGCTTGATCGACCATATCAGCCTGAAGGGCAGCATCCTGGCGGCTATCAAAAATTCGGAGATCTACTCCGAGGGCTGCAGCCTGAGACTCAACACCACTTAAATATGCTTGAAAAAAGTCACCTGTACTTAGATATCGGACTAGAGCAATCTTTACATTACTTGCATTGTCGAGTGGAGCAGGCATCCCAGCAATGGCTAAATTTACACTTCCAAAAGCAAAAGCCATGCTCCCAAGTGCTGTTATAAAAAGTTTTCGAATTTTATTCATAGTTTTCTCCCGTTGGTTTAGTTTTATCAATCTCATTTTTGAGATCTAGTTGTAAGGGCGAATGTAAACACAAGAGCGATCACAAGGACCCCGCCTTTTACAAAATCTTGAGTGTAATAGGGTGCATTCATCATAGTTAACCCTTGAAGAAGGATACCAACAAATAATGCTCCTATTGCAGTGCCTAAGGCATTTGGCTTTGCTGCACCCAAAACAGCGAAACCAATCAGAGCTGCTGCAACACTATCCAGCAAAAGATTGTTACCAGAGGCAATATCTCCACGGCCAAGCCTTGCCGCTAACAATATTCCTCCGATTGAAGCAGTTACGCCAGAAATCATGTATGCAAGAATTTTATAAAAATTCACATTAGTTCCTGCTAATGAAGCTGCCCGTTCATTAGAACCTATTGCATACATTAATCTTCCATGGCGCGTTAATTCAAGGAACACCCAAACTAAGAAAGCAACACCCAGAAATATTAAAACTGATACTGGGATTAGCTTTTCTAAAAAGAAATCAAAACGGTGTCTTCCTATCCAAAGAAATGTTGTAGAGAATATTCCTTCAGCAACATCACCTGAAGGTAAACGCATACCTGTTGCTATTGATCGACCTTCGGTAGGTACTCGTTGAAGTCCTATAAGTAGAAACATCATACCTAATGTTGCCAGCAGGTCTGGAACCTTCATTTTAACAATTAAAATTCCGTTAAGAAACCCAACGAATGCGCCCATAATCAGGCACACTGTGACTGCAACAAAAGTATTCTGTTCTAAGATCACCAGCATGTAGGCTGATAGCATAAGTGAAGATGTGGCCACTGATCCTATTGACAGGTCAAACCCATCAACGACAAGGGTGCAAGTCACTCCAAGCGCTAAAATACCTGTAATTGCTACTGATTGAAAAATGAATACTGCTGATCGTGGACCAGCAAATCCATTAGCGAAGATTGAAAAAAATATTACCAAAATTATTAGTAGGGCTAAGAATCCAAATTTAATGGCAATGCCTCTTATTTTCACATCAGTCTGCATGGACATTCCAATTCTTCGTGTCAGGTGGTGTCTGGCCAGAAATTTCCATCAATATTTTGTCCAAATTAACATTTTGGTTTTTATGTTCCCCCACCACGCTCTTTTCACTCATTACGAGAATTCTGTCTGCAATCTCTAATGCCTCGTCTAACTCTGACACAAACACGATTGTAGCCCGATTATCTGCGGTTTGTCTAATGTAAGTTCCAATATCTTGACGGGCTTTGATATCAACACCTTGAAATGGTTCGTCAAGAATTAAGAGTTTGCAAGGTTTGAGAAGCCAACGGCCCACAACAACTTTTTGTTGATTCCCTCCAGATAAAGTCTCAATTTCGTCAAGTTCAGATTGACATACAATTCCCATATCCAAGACTTTCTTTTTTGCACTGTGTCTTAAAGCTTTCAATCTCAAAAACGACAACCACGAGAAACTTTTCGTAAATGGAATCGTCAGATTTTCTTCAATATCAAAAGTTTTCAAAATAGCATTAGAGGCTCGATCTTTTGGACTCATATGGATGCTATTTTCTATCGCGTTCTGAGGCCCTCTTTCATTCAAAGTTTTTCCATCTAAAACGATTGAACCCTCTGACGCTGGCGTTATACCAAATAATATGGAAGCTAAAAGACTTTTGCCGCTTCCCAACAACCCAGTTATTGCAACGACTTCATTCTTGTAAATACTTAAATTAATGGGTGATGAGTTGTTTTCTAGTTTAACATCTTTCAGCCTAAGGCTTACTTCACCCTTCTTAGGGATTTTAACGTTAACCTCCGTCATCGTATGGCCTAGCATTGCTGTGACAGCCGCCTCATAGTCTAGTGGTTTTTGATTAAATTGACCTGATATTTTACCATCCCGCATTGACACTATCTTGTCTGCGATTCGTCTTATGTCCGACATGCGGTGTGAGATATAGAGTATTGCTACATTCATTTGTTTTAATTTTTCTAAAACATCAAATAATTGGTTGGCTTCTGTTGCGGAGAGTGAAGACGTTGGCTCATCTAAAATCAAAAGCTTTGGGTTTCGAGCCATCGCTCGTGCAATAGCAATAAGCTGGCGATCGGCTATTCCCAAATCGGATACCCTGGTGTTTACATCAATTGAAAGATTCATTGTTTTGGCTATAGCCTTGGCTCCATCGTTTAATAATTTTTTACTCACAAAGAATCCAAAGTTTTTTTCTGTTAACCGATCGAGCATTAAATTTGAGGCAACATCAAGATCAGGTATGACTCCATCGTTAATAGATTGATGCACAGTGACTACTCCAGCCTGAAACGCATCTACAGGTTTTTGTGGTTTAAATGGTTGATTAAACAGACTTATTGATCCTGCATCTGCCTGGTGAACACCACAAAGAATTTTGACCAAAGTCGATTTTCCAGCCCCATTCGCTCCCATTAAGACTGTAACCTTACCTGTTTCCAGTTTGAGGTCGATGGCCCTGAGCACTTTATTTGTTCCAAATGATTTCTCTAATCCACGAATTGTGCAGGCAGAGTTTTCCAAATTAATTCCAATATAAAATATTTAATCTTTACGTTCTGGTAAATTCTAGTCTTATTATAAAACTAGCCTTGTCAAGACTGTTGACATAAAAATGCTTACAGGTGAAACCATACTTTATGGAAGGTACTCAATTATGAATTCAGGATATACAGCATTAACACTTGATACTTTGCCAGTTAGGCTTTCTAAAATTGATGCAATTGCTCAACGCGTTGGTCCAAACTACTCGAGCTGGTCAGTCAGTGAGATTGGAGATGGTAATCTTAATTTAGTTTTTATTGTCAAGGGAACTATCGGTACAGTAATTGTAAAGCAGGCTCTTCCTTATGTAAGACTTGTTGGTGATAGTTGGCCACTAACTTTAGAACGAGCATACTTTGAGTACAACGCACTTATTAGACAAGAAAAGCGTGACCCAGGAATTGTTCCCACAATCTATTATTTTGATAGGGCACAAGGACTTATTGCGATGGAATATCTTGATGGGTTTAAAATTCTACGAGGGAAATTAATCATGGGTGAGTTTGTATCAGATCTTGCTGATACAATGGGTAAATTTTGTGCGAGGTTGGCTTTTCGTGGGTCCGATTTATCGCTTAATGCTAAGGAAAAAAAGGACGATGCCTCACTTTTCCAAAATAATACCGAATTAATGGCGATAACAGAAAGTCTAGTTTTTACAGACCCTTATTTTAATGCTGAAAGAAATCATCACACCAAAGGCCTTGATAAAATTGTTCAAATGTTGCGAGGTGACTCAAAAATGAAATTAAATGTGCAACATATGCTCAGAAAATTCACGAGCAATGCTGAAACCATGTGTCACGGTGATTTACACTCGGGGTCTATAATGTGCACTGAGCAAGAAACACGTGTTATTGATCCCGAATTTGCTTTTTATGGACCGTTTGGTTTTGACCTAGGAATGTTAATGTCAAACTACTTGATGGCGTATTTTAGTCAACCTGGACATCGTGAGAACAAAGAAATAGTTCATAGTTATCAAAAGTGGATTCTTGACGTTATAAGTAAAACAGTTCAGGTTTTTCGTGATGAGTTTGCACAATTGTGGCGGCATGAGCGAACTGGAATTTTGTACCCCCAGAGCCTGTTTGAAGATCAAGGGCATGAATCTGAAGAAGCGATGGAAGATATTTTAAGCGATACATGGACAGATGCTGTGACCGTTTGTGGTATTGAAATGCACCGGCGGTGCCTTTCTCTAGCTCACAATGCTGATTTTGAAGAAATAAATGATATTTCCATTAGGGCAAAGCTAGAAGCACGAAATTTACTCATGGGTAGAGATTTAATTTTAAATGCGGAATCCATTACTAAGCCTCAAGATCTTTTAGATATTGCCGAGTCTTATAATAGAAAGGACCCATTTTGAAAGTCAAAGGAAACCATTTTCGATCAATTTGGTATGATAAAGGTACTGATAGTGTAAATATTATTGATCAACGTGTACTTCCCCATGAGTTCAGAATTATCAAGATAGAACTTTTGGAGGAGTTTGAGGTGGCTATCAAAGAAATGGCCGTGCGTGGAGCTCCATTGATCGGCGCGACTGCGGCTTATGGTGTCGCACGACAAATGCAACGTGACCCGTCAAATGAATCAATTGCCATGAGTTGGGAACGACTTAATAATACGAGACCAACGGCTATTAACTTAAAATGGGCATTAAATCGTTGCAAAAACCGCTTATTAAGTGTTCCCCTTAATGAGCGTGCAGAGGTTTCGATGCAATTAGCTGCAGAAATTTCTAACGAAGATATAGAAATTAATAGGTCGATAGGCCTTCATGGCCTCAATATAATAAAATCAATCGCTTCCGGAAAACCGTTAGGAGAACCAGTTAGATTGTTAACTCATTGTAATGCTGGCTGGTTGGCAACTGTAGATTGGGGTACTGCTACTAGTCCAATGTTCCAAGCTCATGATCAAGGAATTCCACTTCATGTTTGGGTTGATGAGACGCGGCCTCGAAATCAAGGGGCGTTAACAAGCTGGGAGCTTGAAAGTCATGGTATTAGCCATAATTATATCACGGACAACGCAGGTGGCCACTTAATGCAGCACGGCCTAGTTGATATGGTTATAGTTGGAACGGACAGAACAACTGCATGTGGTGATGTTTGCAATAAGATAGGAACGTATCTCAAAGCACTTGCTGCAAAAGATAATAACATTCCATTTTACGTAGCGTTGCCATCTCCAACAATTGATTGGACAGTTAGAGATGGAGTAATAGAAATTCCGATTGAGCAAAGAAGTGAGGAAGAAGTCTCCTATGTTCATGGTTTGGACACTGCTGGGCTTAAATCTCAGGTTAAAGTTACCCCAAAAGGAACCTTAGGATATAATCCTGCATTTGACGTTACACCGGCAAGGTTGGTGACAGGACTAATCACGGAAAGAGGAATTTGTGACGCGTCTGAAGAAGGATTAACTAAATTATTTCCTCTGACAGAAAAGGAAGATTAAATTGATGATAAAAAACTGGTATGATTCAAGAGACGCTCAAAATAGTAGGGGTTCTTCGTCATTGTGTCTTGCGGATAAAGATCTAGGTGAACGAGTCTATACTTCTAAGTTAATTGGTAAAAATCCTGATCTGGTAATGCATGGTGGAGGCAATACATCTGTTAAAGTAGAGAGGCACAACCTTTTTGGCGAACTAGAGACGGTTTTGCATGTAAAAGGCTCTGGATGGGACTTGGATACAATTGAGGCCCCTGGACTTCCTGGTGTTCGGTTAGAACCTTTACTGAAGCTTCGAAAATTGGACAGGCTGAGTGATGAGGACATGGTGAACGTCCAAAGGAGCAATCTACTAGATAGTTCTTCGCCTAACCCTTCGGTTGAAACACTACTGCATGCATTCTTGCCTTATAAATTTGTTGACCACACCCATGCTACACCATTCTTGATTTTGGCAAACTTGCCTAATGCAACAAAAGTGTGTAGGGAAATTTTTGGTGATAGGCTGGGAATTGTACCATATATTATGCCTGGTTTCGATTTAGCGAAGAAAGCAGCGGAAGTCTTCGAAGATAATCCAAAAGTTGAAGGTTTATTGTTGCTTAACCATGGACATTTTACTTTTGCAGATACTGCTAAGCAAAGTTATGACCGAATTGTTTCACACACAAATGAGGTTGCTGATTACTTTAACCTGAAGGAAGAAACTAAGATTGGGGAACGCCGAAGCTCCAAGAACTTAGACTTTCTTCCAATTCTTAGGGGTAGAATTGCTGATCTTAACGGAAATAAAGATGAGTCAATGCCAATTTTTAATCTTCGAAATGGTAGAAATCTTATTCAGTTTTTAAAGCGTAAAGATGTAAAGAAATTAGAAAAAAGGGGAATGGCCTCTCCAGATCACGTTTTGCGAACCAAGGGAAAACCAATCTTTTTGGAGACAGTGGATTTGGCTAGTGCTAGTGATGGAATAAAGAATAAGGTTGTACAATTTAGAGAAGATTATTTAAAATACTTTCAAAGACAAGAACCTAACGCAACTGAAAGAAAAAAAATCCTTAAATCAGATCCAAAACATGCATGGATTGAAAACATTGGGGTTTTAGGCATCGGTGCAAATGGAAAGGCGGCATCAGCAGCGGCTGATCTGGCTGAACAAAATATTCTAGTGCGAGGTGTGGGGGAAGATTATGGTGGTTTTTTCCCTCTTAAAGAAAAAGACATGTTTGATTGTGAGTATTGGTCACTTGAACAGGCTAAACTGGGAAAAGGTAAGTCTCCAGTATTTCAGGGGAAAGTGGTCATTGTAACTGGTGGTGCAGGTGCAATTGGGCTTGCCGTTGCAAAGGCGTTCTCAAAACTTGGGGCGAACTTATTAATTGTTGATAACGATGTTGAACGGCTAGATCAGGCTAAAAAGCAGTTAACACCTTGGGACGCTTCCATAACTTGTGATATTACGAAACCAGACAGCGCTGAAAAGATAATGGAAGCTGCCATTTGGAATTTTGGCGGTGTCGATATCCTCATTTCGAATGCAGGGACTGCAACGAGTGGGGCCGTTATCGATCTCGACGATAAAAAATTTCGGGACGCTTTTGAACTCAACTTCTTTGCACATAAGGAATGTGCAGTACAAGCTGCAAAGGTGATGAAACTGCAAGGTCGCGGTGGGCAGATTTTGTTTAATATTTCAAAACAGGCTGTTAATCCAGGTCCAAATATGGGTGCTTATGGCATGCCAAAAGCAACTACCATGTTTTTAATGAGGCAGCTTGCCTTGGAGTTAGGTGACGATGGGATACGGGTTAATGGAATAAACGCTGACAGAATTAGATCTGGACTTTTGACAGATAAGTTTATTAAGTCTAGAGCAACTTCTAGGGGGGTCACCGAAGACGTTTATATGCAAGGTAATCTTTTAAAGAAAGAGGTTGAGGCCCATCATGTTGCTTCTGGATTTACAGCTCTTGCCCAGTTGGATGTGACAACGGGTCATGTGCTTACTGTTGATGGAGGAAACACCTCTGCAGAGTTGCGTTAGCAATAACTTAAATATCGACACCTTCTCTATTAACAGTGAGGTTTACACGAAACAACCTAATTGGAGCACTGATAATTTAAATAGTTAGTGGGTGCGGCTCTTATTTTTTTGCTTTGGCGACCATTTAGACTGGTCTTCGACGATTACTTTGTGGTGGTTGTCGTGCAAGTAATTAATAACTACTCTACGAGCTTTATCATTTTTTGGGTTTCAATAATGGCACCTGCTTCTTCCCTAAGTTTTATCATTTCAGGTTTATTTATTACACTTGCCATATGTTCCATCGAAGGTACGTCCATTACAACCCATACTTTGTTCTCGTTTCCATCTTCATGGCCATATGCGAGTAGATTCATCTTATTTTCTGCTCTGAATGATTTAGTTTCCAACATTTTTAGTTTCCAATGTTCTTAACCCAGTGACAATTCAACATTAGTGATTATTTTCATTATAAAATTTTTTCTGCCTATTTCAAATTAACGTAATTTATAGTTTTATTTATGAACTTTGTCTTTTAAAATTCTAATTTTATTTAATAAATACTTCAGCGGCCGTAAAATTCACTTATTAACTTTTATTATTTCCTAAGGTGCGCTTAAATACTGGGCTAAATTTTAAAAAATTATGCCGGCAGAAAGTTTTAAAAGTATATTCAGTTCAATCAAAAAGGGTTAGAAAGTACCAAAATAGTATTGTCATGGGTAAACTCTTTGTTATTATTAGAATTGTTGGTATTAGTTTTGAAAGGATATCTCATGTGCCTGTTTTGTACCTTATCTACACCAGTGTACACAAGTTCGTCTTCAGTAGAGGTTGCCTCTCCTGATGAAACTATTTTTTGGGTTGTTGGCGGGTGCATTTTTCTATTTGTGCTTTATCAAGGATATAAAAATAAAAAACAGAGTGACTACATGCGTAACTAAAGTAGGCATGAATCGTATGACTATAGTTACTCTGCACTGGGACTGTTTTGGATTTCTTTAAAATTAACCCAGCATCATAAGAAAATTCTAATAATTTAGAAAGGACAATAATATGAAAATGCTTGTATCAGTAAATATATCAAAAGGGTTTTCTATTTGGAAGGCAATGGCGGCAAGTCTTAACCCAGAAATGGAAAAAGTAGGTGTAAATATGGTGTGGGCGGGTTGCAACCCAGATGAAAGTCAAGTTTTTATGGTTGTCGAGATGCAAGATCCTTCACAAATGAAAACCTTTGGGGAAAGGGAGGATGTAGCTAAGGCCCGTGCAGATGCTGGAGCTGACGTTGCGAGCACGACTATTATTTCTCCAATTGGAGAAGATTGGCTCCCTTAATTATTTTCAAAAGCCAAGTCTGCATCCAAATTAAAAAAAGGCACTAGAAATTAAAGGAGACTGATTGCTAAATTCAGTTAGTTAATAGACTGATTGCAAATTAAGGAAAAATTCTTTGAGTGTCCCCAACTAAGTCTTTATTCGCTTTTGCTGTCATATGCGAGTGTAGGCATGGGTGGCGGTGGAGCATTTACATCCATTCCATACAATTCCTTTGCTGCGGCGGCAAATTCGTCTGGAAGATTTTCCATTATTGTACCCCAACCCGCTACTGGATCGTGACCTTCAAAAGTTAAAATTACGAAGTCGCCATCAAGACTTTCCTGAAGGAATGATCGCTCATTAACACCTGCATTTTCGCGAATAGAGTCTGTGTCCTTCTTGTTTTGTCCTACCATATGGTTAAGAATTGTTTCTTTCCACTTTTCTTTTTTTTGGCAAAATATGGAGTGCCATTGCTATCATCGCCATTAAGTTTTTCCTTTTTTCTAATATTCTACAAACAAAATTTGGCTTCCATGAATAAATAAATGGTGGTTAAAGGGTTGCAAATAGGTATAAATATAACATTAAATTTTTAGCAGAGGATAACTTACTGATAAAGATATTTTGTATAAAATGCATCAAGAAGTCTTGCGATAAAGTTGACACTAAGTGCTTAGCTAGCTAAAAATATTGAATTATGAATTAAAAGCGTTAGTTGAGTATTAGTAGCAGGCAGCATTGTACTAGAAAAGTGCGTTTATAAGCTGTCAAATTAAAACGTGTGGGGAGAATCCTGCATGTCAATGGGAGAGAGAAATGAAACTATTTAATTTGTCAGCGCTAGCGTTATCAACAGCTGTTGGTCTTGCATGCTCTGTGAATGCCGCGGAACTTACGATTGCGATCGTTAATAATGGTCATATGATAAATATGCAAAAAGTGGCGAAGGCTTATACTAAGGAAACAGGGGTTAAGTTAAACTGGGTTTCTTTGGAAGAAGGTGTTCTTCGTGAGCAGGTAACTTCTGATACAGCAACGGGCGGTGGTCAATACGATATCATTAATATTGGGATGCAGGAAGCACCGATATGGGGTGCTGCAGGTTGGATTGAGCCGCTGAACTTTGGTAGTTCATATGATATAGGGGACATGCTGCCAGCAATGCGAAATGGACTGTCACATGAGGGCACTCTTTATGCTGCACCATTTTATGGTGAGTCTTCAATGGTAATGTACCGTAAAGACCTTACAGATGCTGCGGGAGTAACAATATCCGATAACGATTCTTGGGGTAATATTAAGGCTGCCGCCGCAGCAATGCATAACCCAAGTGCAGGTGTCTACGGTGCATGTTTACGAGGAAAGCCAGGTTGGGGTGATAACATGGCGTTTATTACAACTGTTGTAAATTCTTTTGGAGGTGCGTGGTTTGATAAAGACATGAGACCTGCAATTGATTCCGCTGAATGGGAAGCAGCAATTAATTTTTACGTAGATTTGTTGGGTAACTATGGCCCTCCAGGCTCCGAAGGTAACTCTTTTAACGAAATTCTTGCACTTTACAACGAAGGTAAATGTGGAATGTGGATAGATGCAACAATTGCAGCATCTTTCTTAAAAGTTGATGGTGTTGCTTATGCTCAATCACCGAATGCAACGAATCCTGTCGGTGCAAACTGGTTGTGGGCTTGGGCTATGGCTGTTCCAGCAGGTTCTCCAAATGCTGAAGAATCAAAGAAATTTATTGAGTGGGCAACGTCAAAAGAATACATAAAGGCTGTTGCAGACCACCCTGAGTTTGGTTGGGGATCTGTACCAACTGGGACACGGGCTTCGACATATGCCTATTCTGAATTTCAGGCGGTTGCAGGTTTTGCTTCAGCAGAAATGGCTGCGATTGAGTCTGCTGCTCCAGAGGCGACTGAGTTAAAGCCATATGTTGGTGTGCAGTTTGCCGCTATTCCTGAATTTCCAGAGGTTGGTATGGCAGTAGCACAGGAAATGGCTGCCGCTCTTTCTGGTGCAAAGTCTGTGAAAGATGCATTAGCTGCATCTCAATCTGCAGCGGATGCAATTATGTCTGAAGCTGGTTATTACTAGTCTTTTTTAAAACAATTAGAAACGCTTGGTTTTAAAGGCCAAGCGTTTTTTTTTGCATAATAAATGGCATTTTGCTATCTTTAGAGAGCAAAAGCACTCTATATTAAGAAATATATTTTAGGAATTTTAGGTATATGACTGACCGGCTACTACCTCGGTTACTACAGGCTCCAGCTGTCGTTTTGTTGTTGATTTGGATGTTTGTGCCTCTGAGTATGACACTTTTTTTCTCTTTTATTCGATATGTTTTGAATAGCTTGCGTCACCCTGAGTGGACATATCCAAGTCTAGAAAATTGGCGTGGGTTTGGGAATTATGAATACGTTCTCTATAAATCAAAAGATTTTTGGTTTGCTGTACAAAATAGTATTTTTATTGTGGGGAGTGTAATTTTTTTTACTGTAGTTTTAGGATTAGCTATCGCTGTTCTTATAAATCGACCTTTTCTTGGAAGAGGTATAGCTAGAGTTTTATTAATCTCCCCGTTTTTTGTAATGCCCTCAGTCAATGCGGTGTTGTGGATTAATATGATTTTAGATCCAGTGCTGGGTCTGAACGGCCTTGCTGTAGAAGGCCTTAACAAAATTGTAATCTCGTTACATGATTATCCTATAATTGGATCTTTTTTTTCGCTTTGGCCCGAAATTGAGCCAATATCGTTTCGTGCGACTCAAACTTCAGCTTATGCAGTTATTATTATGGTTACTTGGCAGTGGACCCCATTTGCTATTTTAATCTTTATGACGTCTCTTCAATCTGAAGATCAGCAGCAAAAAGAGGCTGCTATTCTTGACGGTGCGAATGCGTGGTCGCAATTTCGAAACTTGACCCTACCTCATTTGGCTCGTCCTATTGCGATTGTAGTGATGATTCAGGCGATTTTTCATTTGTCGCTTTATGCAGAAATAGAAATTGTGAGTAGGGGTAACGGAAATAAGAATTTGCCGTATTTAATAGGTGAATTTTCATCCAATAATATTGGAGCGGCTAGTGCGACTGGAATTTTTGCAGTAATTTTAGCGAATATTGTTGCAATATTTCTGTTGCGGCTTGTTGGCAAAAATTTGGCAGATTAGGATACCAAAATGGATATAATTGCTCAAAAAGTAAGTTTTGGAAGGTTCATTCGGCCAATCGCTGGCTGGTTAGTGGCTTTGATCTTTTTTTTTCCAATCTTTTGGATGTTGTTCACAAGTTTTAAAACTGATGCTGATGCTGTAAAACCTGAATATTTATTTTTCTTTTCACCTACATTAGAAAACTATTTTCAAATGACTGAAAATTATGACTATTGGAGGTTTGCAAAAAATTCTATTATCACTTCAACATTTGCTACAGTCTTTGCCTTATTTGTAGGTGTACCATCTGCGTATGCTATGGCGTTTACTCCTGGTCGTAGAACCAAAGATATTTTGATATGGATGTTATCGACCAAAATGTTGCCGGCAGCGGCTGTTTTATATCCAATGACCTTTTTGACTAAAAATGTACTTGGCGTTTTTGATACTCATTTTTTGGTTATTTTAGTCCTGAGTCTAATAAATTTACCAATTGTTATTTGGATGTTGTTTACCTACTTCAAAGAAATACCTAAAGAAATTATTGAAGCTGGAAAAATGGACGGTGTTAGTGTTTGGGGAGAAATAAAAGATATTGTCCTTCCTTTGGCCTGGGGTGGTTTAGTATCCACTGCTTTGCTTTGTTTTATATTTTGTTGGAACGAGGCCTATTGGACTGTGCGCTTAACAACAACCGATGCTGCCACGTTTTCAAAGTTAATTGAAGGGAACCGAGCACCAGAAGGCCTATTCTTTGGGCGCTTATCAGCCGTTTCAACGGCAGCGGTTGGACCGATAGTTGTACTAGGCTGGTTCTGTCAAAAGCAATTGGTTCAGGGTCTTACCTTTGGAGCTGTGAAATGAGTAAGTGGGACGCAGCACTAGTGAATCTCTCTGGAAAAACTTGTTCTATAACTGGTGCTAATGGCGGTATTGGTTCAACGATTGCTGAAAATTTTGCTTCCTTGGGTGCAACTGTACTATCGGCTGACCTTGCAAAGAGTTTTTCTGGGAACTGTAAAGCTCAATATCGCCCCTTTGATTTAACTTCGAGTGAGGGGTTGGAGAACTGTTGTGCATGGATTTCTGAAACTAAACCAGATATTTTATTTAATAATGCGGCCCGTTTTGACATTGGTTCGATATTAGAAGCTAGCCTAAAACAATTCGATCAGTTATTTAGCTTAAATGTTCGTGCCATGTTTTCAGTTATGCAAGCTACAGCACGATCTATGGTGGCAAACAAGCAAAAAGGTTCAATAATAAATCTGGCATGTCAGGTAGGTCATCGAAGGGAGTCTTTGGTGGCTTATTATTGCGCGACAAAAGCTGCTGTAATTAGTTGCACTCAGTCGGCTGCGTTGACATTAGCACCTCATAAAATAAGAGATAATGCTATCTCTCCTAGGGTCATAGATACACCGATGTGGAAAACCGTTTATGATCTGTTTGCGGGTGCTGAGAGAAAAGAAATTGGTCAAAAAAAGCGTGAAGTTGGCGAGGCAGTTCCGCTTGGGTATATGGGTAAACCGTCTGATGTTGCTCGTGTTGCAGTGTCTCTCGCAAGTAATCAATCGAACTACATCACGGCGCAAACTAAAAGTGTCGATGGTGGTAATGTCCTAAGGTAGTATAAAGTGTCAAGTTTAACACCACAATTTGAGTTTGTTGATCGTGCTGATGAGTCTATTCGGTACCTTGAACATGGGTGGCCAACAGAATTGTGTCGTTGGCATAGTCATGAAGAATATGAATTGCATCTTATTGTAGAGACACAAGGAAAGGTATTCGTTGGTGATTATATTGGTGAGTTTGGACCCGGTACTCTCTTTCTAACGGGACCGAACCTACCACATAATTGGGTAACGGACAACTTTGGACTCTTAAATAAAGTTGCCTGCCGCGATATGCTGGTGCAATTTAATCAGGATAGTATAGATCACCTTCAAAATGCGTTCCCAGAATTTCGGGAACTTGATAACCTATTGCAACGAGCAAATGGTGGGTTAGAGTTTATAAAATTCGATATAAACTTAGCCAAAATGCATTTTTCCGCTATTCGCGATGCTAAAGGAGCTGATAGGATATTAAAATTCTTGAACTTCTTATTGTGCGTTGATCGTCACCCAACCCAAAACCGTCTTTCGATTGCAAATGTAACTTACCCAAATTTTAAAACAAAAAAGTCCAATATAGCCAAAGTTATTGATCATATTGTACAGAATTTTTCGGATGACATAAATTTGGATAATGCTGCGGAAATGTCAAATATGAGTTCAACAGCGTTCGCGCGTAATTTCCAAAAAATGACGGGTAGTCGATTTACGGAATTTGTAATTCGTGTGCGGATTGGTCAAGCTTGTTTGATGCTTAGGGCAGCCGATCAAAACATTGCATTTATCTGTCACGAGGTTGGTTTTCGCAATTTAGCAAATTTTAACCGTCAGTTTTTAAGAATAAAAAATACTACGCCTTCATCGTATCGCGAAATTTCTCGCTCTGAATTTGTAACATCACGAGGCCTCAGAAATGAATGATCCTGTAGTTTTGCAATCAAAGTATTTTCGTAAAAGTTGTGAAATTGGTATCGTGCACCTTGGTTATGGGGCTTTTCATAGGGCTCATCAGGCAGTCTATTTAGATCAGCTGATGGAGGCAACTAATGATAGGCGCTGGGGTATCGCGGCTGTGAACCTTCGTAGTTCTGATTCTAAAGCATTTTTAGCTGCGTCTAAGGCAAAGGATGGTTACTTAGTTAAAACTATAGCGCCAAATGGCGAACAAAATTTTCGTCTTGTGAGGCCGCATCTTAAGTTTGTCGATGCTACATTAAAATCTAATGAGGCACATGCACTTTTAGCACTTCCCACTGTATCTATGGTAACAATTACAGTTACAGAGAGTGGTTATTCGTTTAAAAATGATTGGAGTTTAAATTTAGAAGATCCAACAATTGCCTCTGGTATTTTGGGTAATAGATCGGAAACAGTTTATGAATTTTTGGCAGAGGCCCTTGCTTTAAGAGCACGAACTATTGATATGCCCATTACAGTTTTATGTTGCGATAATATTCGAAATAATGGGAAAATATTGCAGAATGCTCTTTTAGCTTACCTTAAAGCGAAAAGCCTTTTAGGCTTAGTAGATTGGGTTCAGAAAAATGTGACATTCCCTTGCTCGATGGTTGATAGAATTACGCCCCGCAGTACACCTACTCTACAAAAACAAATTTCTCTTCTTTTTCCTGAATTTTCTACGGCTCCAGTTCATGCCGAAACCTTTTTGCAATGGGTGCTTGAAGATAATTTTGCTTCAAGAATGCCTGATTTGTCAAAAGTTGGAGTGCAAATCGTGAGTAACGTAGAACCTTATGAAGAAGCGAAAATTCGGATCTTAAATGGTGGACACACTGGTTTAGCTTATCTGGGTGCCCTTGCTGGCCACCTAACTTTTGATCAAGCCATGTCTGATCCTAATTTACGTAAGCATTTTGATACTTGGGAGGAAAATGAGGTATTGCCCGGACTTGACCAGGATCTTCCTTTTGATGCTAGAAATTACTTTTATAAAATCTCACAAAGGTTTGAAAACAAGGGTATTTCTGATCAGCTAGAAAGAATTTGTATGGATGGTTATTCTAAGATGGCTATTTATATTCGGCCTACTATTGAGGCCTGTCTTGATAAAGATATTTTTCCAGAGGCAGGCTTTAATTGTATTGCTTCATGGGTTGTATATGCTCGACGGTATCAAAGTGGTGCCTGTAGAATTCCCTATCGAGAGCCATTTTGGGATAAACTTAAGCCGATTATAGTTATCGGTAAAGAAAACGAGTTGGCCTTCAATCGTGAACTCTGGGGTGACCTGCCGCAACGCTTTTCTAACTTCGCGCCAAGTCTTGTTGGAGCAATAAAAGAAATGGATAAAAAATGGCCAACCTAAAACTTAGAAATGTTGCTAAATCTTACGATAGCACCCAAGTTATTGAAAGTATTGACTTGGATATTGATGATGGTCAATTTGTGGTTTTTGTTGGTCCATCGGGTTGTGGAAAGTCTACACTCTTGAGAATGATAGCTGGTCTTGAGGTAATTTCTAGTGGAACGATTGAGATTGGTGGTTCTATAGTTAACGATGTTGCTCCCGCCAAACGAGGTGTAGCAATGGTATTTCAAACCTACGCACTCTATCCGCACATGACTGTATTTAATAATATGGCTTTTGGTTTAAAACAGGTCCGAACCCCAAAGGATGAGATTAAAAAACGAGTTCAGGCGGCTGCTCAGATATTAGATATTACTAAATTGCTGGAGCGAACACCTCGCGCACTTTCGGGAGGCCAACGGCAGCGTGTTGCAATTGGCCGAGCGATTGTTCGAGAGCCAGAAGTGTTCTTATTTGATGAACCACTTTCAAATCTCGATGCGGCGCTGCGTGCCCAAACACGAGTTGAAATCTTAAAGCTTCATGAGCGCTTAGGTTCTACTATGATATATGTAACGCACGATCAGGTTGAGGCAATGACTTTAGCTGATCAGATAGTTGTGCTTCGGGACGGAGCTGTGGAGCAGGTTGGATCTCCAACCGATCTCTATGATCAGCCACAAAATATTTTTGTGGCTGAATTTATCGGTAGCCCAAAGATGAATTTTTTTAACGAAGAAGATATTTCTGAGGGTGTAAAGCAGAAACTTGGGAAAGATTTGATTTTGGGTATACGCCCTGAACATCTTGTTTCTTGTGAATTAGAAGACTGTTGGGTTTCAGGAACCTTGGATCTTATAGAAAACCTTGGTGAATACCTATTAGTACATTTGAACACTCATACTGGTGTTCCTTTTATAATAAAAATGGATAGAAATACCGCCAAAAATCTTGGGGATACTATTTTTGTTAAGCCTCTTGCGGGTAATATTCATTTCTTTGCTCGAACTACGAAACAAAGGTCAGCAAACCCTATGGAAAAGGTTTAGTATAATGATTTTATGTTGTGGTGAAGCATTGATAGATATGCTGCCGTATGAGCTAAATACGGGGCAACATTGTTTTGTTCCAAAAACAGGAGGGTCGGTTTTTAATACGGCTGTGGCCCTTGGAAGGTTGGCAGTGAACGTTTCATTATTTACTGGTATTTCAAAGGATCTTTTTGGAGAGATGCTTACAAAAGAACTTTCTGACAGTCAGGTTGGTACTGATTATTTGGTACATTTCGATCTACCTACATCCTTAGCTTTTGTTAAATTTGTTGAGCAACAAGCACAATATACTTTTTATTCAGCTCAGGCTGCTGATACTATGTTAACACCTTCTGATCTTCCAAAAGATAATTCCGAATTTAAAGGAATCTTTTTAGGCGGAATAAGTTTATGCACTGATCCCACTGCATCAACATTGTTAACTTTGCTCAGAAAACACTCTAAAAGAAGCGTTATATTTTTAGATCCAAATATTAGGCCCTCATTTATTTCTGATGAGAGATCATACCGATTGAGGCTAAATGAAATGATTGAGCTAAGTGACATCGTTAAATTGTCTGATATCGATTTAACTTGGTTAATACCTGATGACTCAAGTTTAAATGCAAAGATTAAGAAATTATTTGGATATAGTGGCAAGTTAGTTGTAATGACCAGGGGTGAGAAAGGAGCAGTCGTTTTTCATTCTGGAAAGAAAATTGCGGAAGCTCAGTCATTACCCACAATACTTGGCGATACAGTTGGGGCTGGGGATACGTTCAATGCAGGTTTGATTTGTTCTTTAATAAATCAAGGAGTTTTCACGAAGGAGGATTGCACCGAGCCAAGTGAGTTAGCTATGCAAAATGCACTAATATTTGCGACAAAATCTGCTTCATATACGGTATCAAAAGTTGGAGCTGTTTCTCCTTGGTTGAGCGAGATTAGTTAAACGAGTTAATGAGAATCACTGCATGAATATAAAGTTAAACTCAACACTCAATACTAGATGTTTTTTGGAATGAAAAATAATCTAACCGCTATTCTACTTATACTACTATCCACGTTTGGCTTTGCTATCCAAGATACAGTGGTGAAAATTCTTTCAAGTTCTGGTTCGTTGTGGCAGTTAATGTTTCTTAGGGCACTTTTAGTAATCATAATTTTATTTCTTTGGAGTAGAATTCTGGATCGGTCTTCGGACATAATTCCTAACAGTTGGTTTTGGCCAATAGTTCGGGGAGTTTTTATGAGTTTGGCATACACACTTTTTTATGCCTCGTTGCCTTTTGTATCGTTATCAGAAGCTGCCGCATGTTTCTTTTCAGCACCTATGTTTGCTTGTATACTGGGAGCAGTTATTTTAAAGGAAACTGTTGGTATCTGGAGAGTGGGTGCCGTTTTAATTGGATTCTGTGGGGTATTATTGGTAATACAACCTGGTACAGAAAATATTAAAATTGTTCTTATTCTTCCACTACTAGCCGGTCTTTCGTATGCTATGGCTGTGATTGTAACTCGTGGCTTTTGTCAAAAACAGCCTTCGTTTTCACTTACCTTCTCCCACAATGTTTTATATGCCTGCCTTGGAGCACTAGTGATCTCCTTTCTTCCCATGATATCGATTTCTGAAGAGTTTAGATCTTCAAACGAATTTCTGTTTGTTGGGTGGGTCCCACTAACTCGGGACATTATTTTTCTAATTAGTGCCACCTCCGTAACTCATATAGTAGCAATGACTGCAACAATACGAGCCTATCAAATGGCTGAAACTAGTTTTGTTGCTCCCCTTGAGTACTTTTATTTAATTTTCGCGGCATCCATTGATTATATATTCTGGATGGTCCTTCCAGGAATTTCTGGTTTGGTTGGGATGGCTATAATTATGTTTTCTGGTATCCTGATTGCAGTAAGAGAGAGCATTAACCAAAGGACTTTAAATACTCGTAAAACTGAATTCTGATTACCATATCTATCAAGATTAGAACAGAATTGATAAGAGAAAGGTAAATAGAAAATCTTAGCAGTTAAGTACGTAAAATGGCTTAATAACTATTGTCTTTTCAATAAGAATTAGAAAATCATTAATTATCTCTGAACGCTCTAAACTTGACGTTAGTTCTGTCGTTATGGGTTTTATAGGGGTATTTTGAGCAGTATCCAATGTGTAGCTGAAGGGTGGAATCTAAATTTAGGATCCCTCTTCAGCAACACCTAAGTTTGAAAGTTGTCTTAGTTTGAAGGCTAATTCTTAATCAATTGAACATCTCTATGCAAAAGATCACTAGCTAATTAAACTGCGGGCTAGAAGAGCTTATACAGCTTTTTGGCTATGTCGCGACAGCTTCCTAGATAGTAAAGTCATACATAGCTCAAAAATAAAATTCAGGCGTTCTAAGTTGTATTATCTAATAGGGTCATGTAGTGCCTAGTATAAACTGTGGTATATGATATCTATCTTCTCCAATTTTTCTCTGAGTTACATCATCCAGTAGTTTTTGAGGATAAGAACAAAGAGATCTTTCATAGAATACGAAAGTCGCTATTCCTACTGCGGCGAAGAGACTCGTTGGCTTTGAGTATACTGATGGTAAAAACTCTGGTTGCTGTGCTTCAAGCGATATCGTAAGAAAAGTAATTTTGATCCCGCGAGTAAGAATACAAGAGTAAACACGAACGTTGCTAGTCCATGGGTCCGTACTATAAAATCAAGCGAACCAAAGTTCGTAACTGTTCCTTTATATTTTATTTAGAATATCGAAATTTATTGTAAGAATAGCCTGTCAATTAAATTAATGTATAAATTAACGTATTGTAGGAAACAGAGATTCTTGTTAACTTTAGTGCTGGATTAATCAGTAGGATCTATTGCATTCACCAACCCATTATGAGAAATTAATTAAGGTGAACGCACTGATATTTACAAGGATAATAGATGGTTAAAGAATTTGAAGTAAATCCCGCGAAAGTTGACCGATTAGCGGAACTTGCAATTAAAACTGGAGTAGCCCTACAGCCGGGGCAGAACCTTTTAATTAGCGCTCCTGTTGAGGCACTCCCTCTTGTTCGCCGCTTGTGTGTTCACGCCTACAAAGCTGGAGCAGGTCTGGTTACGCCATTATTTACTGATCCCGAAATAACATTAGCTCGATATCGACATGCAGATGCTGCATCCTTTGATGTGGCTGCCGACTGGCTGTATGCGGGAATGGGTGAGGCATTTGATAACAATACGGCACGGCTTGCGATAGTCGGTGATGACCCTATGCTTCTTTCAAAAGAAGATCCACAAAAAGTAGGTCGAGCAAATAAAGCGAATTCTATTGCGTATAAGCCTGCACGTGAGCGGATTACAAGGTTTGAGATAAACTGGAATATCGTGTCATGGCCTGGCGTCGCATGGTCGCAGCGAATGTTTCCAGAGTTATCTGCTGAGGAAGCACAAAATAAATTGGCAGATGCAATATTTTCTGCGTCTCGTGCAGATCAAGATGATCCAATGCTCGCTTGGCAAGAGCATAATTCTGGACTAAGAGCACGGTCTGACTGGTTAAATAACCAGGATTTCCAGGCGTTACATTTTGTAGGGCGTGGCACAGATTTGATAGTTGGTCTTGCAGATGAGCATGAGTGGATGGGTGGAGCTTCAATCGCGAAAAATGGTATTACTTGCAACCCAAATATTCCATCTGAAGAAGTTTTTACGACGCCACACTCTCTTAAGGTTGAAGGGCACGTTTGCTCAACAAAGCCGTTATCGCATCAGGGCACTTTAATCGACAATATTAATGTGCGGTTTGAGGGTGGAAGAATTGTTGCGGCCAATGCGTCAAGAGGAGAAGAACTATTAAATAAAGTTCTTGATTCCGACGAAGGAGCGAGGCGTCTTGGAGAAGTTGCTTTAGTCCCTCACAGTTCGCCAATTTCGCAAAGTGGGCTTTTATTTTATAATACTCTTTTTGATGAGAATGCCGCTAGTCATATTGCTCTTGGTCAATGTTACTCAAAATGCTTTCGAGATGGTGCTAATTTATCGAAAGATGAGGTAGTGTCCCGCGGTGGTAATAGTAGCATGATTCATATTGATTGGATGATCGGTTCAAATGAAATTGATGTAGACGGTATTTCTAGTGATGGTACGAAGACTCCAGTTTTTAGAAAAGGCGAGTGGGCGTCCTAGGTGATAACCTAGTGCGTAAGAAGTTTAGTCAATCGTTTATTGTTTCGTTATGAGCCTAAATATACAGGCCTTTATTTGAAACTTATATTCTCATTTTTTCAAGAAGAGTCTTTTCAGTGACGGCTTTGTAAAATAGGCAGCTTGGATCAAAAAGTTTAAAAATTGAGAACGGCCTTCTATTTTTTTATTTCTTGGGTCGGTACTTTCAAATTCTAAATAGTTCAATGTAGTCTTGCCAAAGCTTTCTAACTTTTGAACCGTTTTTGAAAACTTCTTCTTATTAGCGACACTGAGCTCAGTTCGAAAACTTTCTGTTACTAGCCAATATTCGTTACTTTTTATACTGTTTTTTAACATTCGGTGGGTAAGGATCACATCCTCACCTGCTAATTCTTCGAAACTTCTAATCTTTTGTATCGTAAACTCTCCTCGATGGGCAACCATTTTTAATCTTAGATTTTTGGATTGCAAACAAGGGTCACACCCACAAGCTTGTATAAAAACAAGCTCAGATGCTTTTTTCTTGAATGCCTCGTTACCACGCTCCATTGCTTCGAGAATCTTATCAGACTCAAAGGGTTGAAATTTACTATTGCAAAAGAAAAAAGCAGCGTCACCTTCTAGTTTATTCAACTGAACATCAGGTTCCATGGCATCTATAACAGCCTCAAGTAAATCAGAAATTACTTTGTCAGCGTGTGCCTCGAACATATTAGCCATGCTATTGCCAACTATTGGTTTTTTACGCATGTTGTGTAGTCGGATAAAATCGGTGTAACCACTTATATCTGCTATAATTAAATAACCAGTCTGCAGCATCAGGGTACTCCATCTATTAATTTATTTATGGTAAGCAAACATATGACAACGGGGACTTATTAAAAATCAGAAATAAAAATTCTAGTAGTTTAAGTTAGGTGACAAAATACAAATTTTTGCGAATACCAAGTTTATCCACCAATTTACTAAATCCAAAAGCTTTTTTGACTACATGAATTGTAGAGTTTTTTTACGTCCTCTTTTAAGGCTTTAGCCAAAAGAAGGAGCGCCAAACGTTTGGCACTCCTTTGGTTTAATTCTTAGAAATTAAAGTCATCAATATTTCCTGCATTAAAAGTAGTTAATGCAGCCTGAGTATTAATAGAATTACCAGAATTGATTGTTATTGTTCCTAAATTTGGTACTTGAAAAGTGCCTCCGACTACATTTTTCATTGAGCCATTTTTGAGCCCTACAGAAAAATGTGCTGCTAACCAACCTTCGTTGTAAGGAGACCAAAGCTGAAACCCTTCAACAGTTCCATCTTTTACGAAGTCCCGCATTTCTGATGGAAGTCCTAGACCAGTAACCTTCACAGTACCGGCTATTCCACGGCTTTGAACGACCTGTGCTCCAGCTGCAATTCCTACCGTTGTAGGTGCAATAACTCCGCGGAGTTTTGGAAAGTTCGCTAGAAGAGATTCCATTTCTGTAGTGGACTTCTCTGGTTGATCATCTCCATAAACAGTCGCAACAAGTGTCATCTTTGAATACTTTGAATCGTTTTCGAGTGTTTTATTCATTCCTTCAATCCAGAAGTTTTGGTCTGGTGCCTCTGTTGTTGCTGAAAGGATTGCTATTTCACCTTCATAACCAATCAAAGAACCGACCATTTCCACTTGATCTGCACCAACTTTAGTAAAGTCTGTTGGTAATATCGTAGCATCTCGGTGCTCTTCATTTCCTGTAATATCTCCATTGACCGTAAGCACTAATATATCTTTTGCACGAGCTGCATCAAATACTTGGTTTAGTGCATCAGGGCTATTAGGTGATATCGCTATGACATCTACACCTCTTTGTATTTGAGCCTCGATGAATGGTATTTGTGATGTTGCTTCAGCTGTTGCTGGCGCGACAAACTCGAAATTGCAAGCTATCACTTCACATGCTTCGACAAAACCTTGAGTAAGTGAGTCAAAGTAAGGGTTTCCAGTATTTTTTCCTATGAAGACGATATCGATATCTTCGGAAAAAGCCACCCCTGATGCCAATGTAAAGGCTGCAACGGTTGAAAGTATAGTTTTTTTAAGCATAGTCTCCTCCTTGGTTTAATAGTTAAACGGACATTTAGCCCGGTAGTAACCCGCTAACGTCGTGCGCGGGAGTAGATAAAATTAGTAGCAATTATAGCTACAATCAATAGCAATCCTAGCACAGTGAGTTGGATTGCTGGTAATAAATTTGCTACGGTCATTCCAGTTGAAACAATAACTAGTAGCCAAGCCGCCAGAAAAGTACCTAGAATTGTACCTCGGCCGCCAAAAATGTATGTACCTCCTAGCATTGCCATAAGAACCATCTGTAATTCGCCACCAAGTGCCAGATCATATCGAACGGATCCCAACCGCGAAGCCGCCATTATTCCGCAGGCAGCACTCACTATTCCTAGTAAGACGAATAGACTAAATTTTATGTTATTACTTTTTATCCCGGCGTGAAGTGCAGCCGTATTGTTAGTTCCAACTTGATATATTTGACGTCCAAAAATTGTCGTCCCGAGAACAATCCCTAGGATTAAAGCTGACATTGTAAATATCACTACTGGGAATGGAATTCCAAAAAGCATTTTTGTATTAATGCCAATGAACCACTCTGGTACTCGGATTGATTTATCACCAGCGATCACTTGCGCGAGACCTCTATAAAAGATCAGCGTACCAATAGTAACGATAATTGACGGTAGTTGATAAACAATTACCAGTATCGCATTTAAACTACCCATTAGAAACCCTGCAAATAGACCGGCCAAAATAGCCACTGTCATTGGGAAACCACTCGCTTGAACATAAGCAAAGATACAGGCAGATAGAGCAATGTTTGCGGCTGCCGAAAGGTCGATCTCGCCTGATATAATTACCATTGTTAGTACAAGTGCAGCTATAGATAGCTCTGCCGTTAATGTAAAACTTCTAAGTATATAATTGAAATCTAAAAAAAATTCTGAAAGAAGGCTTGCACCGATCAATGCAAGCAGGAGTAAAGCAAATGTCATACTCTCAGGACGATTGAATACCGCTGGCCATGTCGATCTTTTTTTTATGGTTCTTGTGTTTTGATGTTCCATAATTATACCCCACTCCGTTTGGTATTCGAGGTAGTACGTTGTCTCACTGACCTATCGATTAATAATGCTACCAGTATTACGGAACCATAAATTGCACTTTGAGTTGTTCCTGGAATTCCAAGAAGAGGCAAAGCGGCGGCAACGCAGCCTAGAAGAATAACACCAAGAAATGTTCCCAACACGGTCCCGACTCCGCCATTTATAGATACTCCGCCAATAACCACTGCAGCAATCACTTGAAATTCAAATCCCATACCTGTATTGGACGGATTTACAAAGCCCCAGCGGCTAGCATACATTATCCCTGCAAGGCCGCTTAATGCACCAGAAATTGCGAACACAATTAAAGTAACTTTTGTAACATTAATCCCTCTAAGTGGCGCTGCATCAGGGTTTGAGCCAAGGGCGTATATCTGACGTCCGAGTTGGGTATATCGCACAACATAAAATGTAAGGAGTGCAATTGCAAATGACATTAAAATGATCCAAGGAATACCAAAAATTGGGGAGGTTTGCGACATCGCCTTCAGCTCACTTGGAATATTTGCTCGGTTTATTTGTCTTGCATCAGAAATTATAAAGGTTAGGCCCCGATAGAGGTTTAATGTGCCAAGCGTAACTATTATTGAGGGCAGCTTAAAAATGGTTACTAAAAGCCCATTAAAAAGACCAAGAGTTGTTCCTGTTCCAATGGCCACAAGAAATCCAACTGGCCACCATATATCAGGAAAGTCACGATACATTAGACCTGCGACCATTGCTGAAAAGCCAAGCATTGATCCCATTGATAGATCGACATGACGAGCTACTAATACAAGCATCTGCGCCATAGCCCCTATCATTATTAGTGGTACTAGAAGAAGAATAATACGTAGACTATTTGTAGATATAAAATGAGGTTTGTACAAACCAACGGCTGTACAAAACAATATGATCATTACAAATATTCCAGCTTCACGCCCTGAGAGTCGCCTAATAATATTTCTCATGGAACAGCCATCGTTCTTGGAACAGCCGCCTTCATAATTTTTTCCTGTGACGCTTCATTTCTTGGTATGTCAGCAGTTAATTGACCTTCAGACATTACCAAAACTCTATCACAAAGAGCCAACAACTCAGGCAATTCTGACGAGATAAGTAATATTGCTCGACCACTTTCAGCTAATTTTCCAATCATGTCATAAAACTCTGCTTTGACGCCTATATCAATTCCTCTCGTTGGTTCATCCAAAATCAAGATTTGTGGGTCCGTGTGAAGCCATCTAGCCAATATTGCTTTTTGCTGATTTCCGCCTGATAGTTCAACTATTGGTTGATTTTCTGAAGCAAGCCGAATAGATAATTTCTCTATTGAATCTTTTGCAAATAAATTTTCTAATATTTTCTGTATTATACCTTTAGGAGCAATTTTATTTGGTATGGCGGCAGTGAGGTTATGTTCTACTGATAACGAAGAGAAAATTCCTGCAAAAGCCCGATCCTCTGGCACATAGGCGATACCAAGCTTGATAGCGTGTGTTGGGTTAGTTATTTCAACTACTTGTTCATTCACCCTGATTGTTCCAGCTTGTGCAGGCGAAATACCAAAAATAGCTTTTGCTACATCAGTTCTACCCGCACCAACTAATCCACCTACGCCAACGATCTCACCTTTTCGTAAATTAAAACTGATATCGTGAAAAGCACCCTCCAACCCAAGTTTATTGACTGAAAGAGCCTCGTCTTCAATAGTGGTATTATACTTTCGCATGTACTTTCCGAGAGGGCGCCCTATCATGAGACGTATAACGTCTTCATCAGAGAGTTCATTTATTGTATTTGTTGCTATTTTTTGACCATCTCTAAAAATGGTAACACGATCACATATCATACGAACTTCCTCAAGCCGGTGTGATATAAATATAATTGTTCGTCCTTCATCACGGAGGCGTCGTGCAATTTTAAAAAGAGTGTCTACTTCACGTGGTGTCAGGGGAGCAGTTGGTTCGTCCATTATAATAAGTCGTGCATCTGAAGCAATTGCCCTAGCTATTTCAACCATCTGCTGGTCGGCTATTGATAAACCCTGCATCGGTCGGTTTACGTCTATTTCGACTCCAAGTAGGTCCATATAATGTTTCGCGTCATTAGTTATTTGAGCCCAATTTACCCAACTAAGTAGTCCATTACCTTTACGACCCATCACTAGGTTTTCGGCAACTGAGAGATGAGGAAAGGATACTGGTTCTTGATGTATTAAAGCTATTCCAAGTTCCTGTGCAGAGATTGGCGATGGAATCTCTACTATTTTATTATTTAGTTTAATTGTACCTTGGGAAGGCTTGTGAACTCCTGCAAGAATTTTTGCAAACGTTGATTTTCCAGCACCATTCTCACCAAGAAGAGCGTGAATTTCTCCATTATAGAGATCAAGATCGACATCACTCAAAACCTCTACTGATGCAAACTGCTTTGAAATGCCGTTAGCTGAAATAAGTGGAGCCTTGGTTTTTCGATTTTCTATTTCAATCAAATTTAACTCACTTTTCTTGGGGGGTTGGTGCATCGGATACTATTAAGCCTTCAGATTTTAAATCAGCCCAGAACACACTTGGAATTTGCATTTCTAAACAGGATATATTTTCAGATATCTGATTTTCATTTACTGCTCCAGGAATAGTGGACACAACTGCAGGGTGTGCAAGAACGAACTGCAACGCTGCAGCTTTTAGGGAAACGTCATGCTCTGCACATAAGGTTTCAATTTTACGAACTTTTGCTTGTAATTCTTCAGGTGCGGCGGCGTAACCATACTTGCTATTGCTACCAGAGCCAGTTGCTAGAATACCAGACGCAAAAGGTGCACCGATAATAACACTCGTGGAATTTTTGAGGCACATAGCCATACCATCATTTAGAGAACTCTGATCAACTAAAGTGTAAGGCATCGCTACTAATGCAAAGTCGAGGGGTAAGCTTTGGGCAAGAATTGAAAGTGATTCACTTTGGTTTATCCCCATACCAAAAGCTTTAATATCGCCTGAGGTTTTAAGTTCTTCCAAAGCTTTTATTCCACTATCCTTCAAAGCTTTTTCATGAGTGTCTCCTTCCTCATTTGTATGATGAATCGGATCTAGATCATGGATGACGAGTGCGTCGACCGTATCAAGTGATAAGCGCTGGAGCGCTTGCTCATAAGACCGCATTATACCGTCGTAAGAATAATCAAAATTTACTTCGAAATTTAACCCACCAAGCCAAGGAGTTCGGCTAAATGACTTAATACTTTCAGGCCTGTGTAAAGTGCGGCCGACTTTCGTTGTGATTATAAATTCGTTTCTTGGCCGAGCTCGCAAAAAACTTCCAACTCTATGCTCGGCTAGACCTCTTCCATACCACGGTGCAGTATCAAAGTATCGAATGCCAGCTTCCCAAGCTGTCTCTAGCGTTTGACGCGAAGTTTCTTCATCAACAAGACTATACATTTCGCCAAGGTGAGCACTTCCAAAACCAAAGATGGGCAACGAAAGGTCAGTTTTAGTTATCTTTCGATAAATTGAGACTGTGTCGATCACCGTATCTTCTCCAATCAGCACACTTAAGTTTTTTCGATTCTTAAATTATATCAAACTTGTCAGACAAAAATATGTTTGACAAGGATATTTTTGTCTGACAAGTTTAAATTCCTCTTGGTTAATTCAATCTGTTTCCGAAAGGAAGTTTAATGCCAAATTTTCCAATAATTGATACACATTTACATATTTGGGATTTTAATCAACTGAATTATTCGGCGTTTAAAGGACACCCTTTATTTGGTCGATCTTATCAAATAGAGGATTATCAGCGTGATTGTGGTGAATTAGATATTGAAGCAATGGTCTTTCTTGAATGTTATGCGGATTTTTCTTCAACTGATGGCCAATATATTGAAGAAATAAAATTTGTTGAAGAAAGTTCAAAACGTGATCCACGCATACGGGGAATAGTACCAATGGCTCCAGTCGAGTGGGGAGCTAGTGTTGAAACAATTCTGGAAGAAATGCGTGATAATCATCCTGCCGTCAAGGGGATTAGACGTATTATCGAATTTGATAAAGACCCTCGAGCGTTAGCCTTGTCAGGAAACTTTATTGAGGGTGTCAATCGACTTGCAAAATTTGGTTACCACTTTGAAATAAACGTAAATCATACGCAAATGGATATAGTTAAAGATTTTGTGAAAATGGTCCCTGATGTTAGGATGATTTTAGACCATTGTGGGAAACCTGGTATTGTGGAGGGTGCCATAGAGCAGTATCAAAATGATGTTGCCGAATTATCCAAACATCCGAATTTGTGGATTAAGCTATCAGATTTGCCTGTTGAGGCGGATCACAATAATTGGACTGAGGATGATCTTAAACCATATATTGATGCTACTATTGAGTCGTTTGGATTTGATAGAACCATCTATGCGGGTGATTACCCTATTTGTCTTCAAGCGACAACGTTATCTAGATGGGTTGAGGTTTTGGATGAGGCCTTAAGTGGATGCTCCCACGAGGAGCTTTGGAATTTTTATCGTGAGAATGCAAATAAGTTTTACAATCTGGGGCTCTAGATCTTAAAAGGGTAGTATATTGTCGCAGGCATTAAATCTAAAATTTCAGGACGCGGATATTCGAAGAGATAATAAAGGACTTGTTTCGTTTTTTACTGCTTCATCAGATACCCAAACGCCTAACGAAAATAAGTCTTTCCATAACGGGTCAATTTCAGAACGAGTTGCAAGCAGAATTCTAGGAATGATTAAGTCAGGAAATCTGATAACTGGCGATAAAATGCCAACTGAGCAGCAGATGTGCTCAGCATTTGGCATTAGTCGACCTGCCTTACGGGAGGCGCTGAAAGCTCTTACGGTTATGGGCGTATTGGATAGTAGACAAGGCGGGCGTTATACGGTCACTGATCTATCATCAAAGCGATTAGTCGAGCCATTCACTATGATGCTATCAATGACTGACTATAATTCAAGTGAGCATTTTGAAGCCCGAGCTCTGGTTGATTTAGAGCTTGTACGCTTTTGTGGAGTTCGTGCCAGTGTTGAGCATCGTAAGCGGCTGGTAGAGCTGGCTGAGGATGGTAAGGCACTTTATCGAGATGCGGTAGCGTTTCGCTTATTAGATATTGAGTTTCATCAGGCTATAAATTTAGGAGCGGATAGCCCAATGCTTTCAACATTATCAAGCTGTCTATATGATGTAGGTCTTGATTTAAGGCGCGTTGCAAGTCAAATGAAGGGTGTAATTGAAACTTCGGTTGAACACCACTGCATAATTGCCAAAGCAATTATGACAAAAGACACTCAGGCGGCTACGGTCGCCTATCGCTTGCATCTTGAGCACATTCGCGACACTACAGTAGCAGTTAAAACGAAATCTAAATCCAGTCAGTAGGAGAAATGTTATGTCTGAACGTATTGCTTTTCGTATGAACCTCAACTCGGGTCAAGCGCTAGAATATGAAAAAAGACACGATGAAGTGTTTCCAGAGTTAGCGCAGGCACTCAAAGATGCGGGTGTTTCAGATTATTCGATTTGGCTTGATCCTGAGACTAATCATCTATTTGCTATCTTAACTCGCACAACAGATCATACACTAGATACATTACCAGACACAGATATATGCAAAAAGTGGTGGGCATTTATGGCAGATATAATGGAAACTGATGAGAATAATGTCCCTACGCAGATTCCTTTGAAACAAGTATTTTTATTGCCATGACTTTGTTTCTCTTAGCAAGTATCATGAACATTAAAGTTATCTAGAAAAAGGCAGCTTTCAAAAAGACGAGCCTAATTAAATCAGGATACTTTCAGCGGCAGACGGGATTGCGATTTACTGTAGAAACTTTAGGGTCCTTATTTTTTTGATACTTCTAAGGGTCAAAAATCTTAATTAGTTTTATTTTATTAATTTGCAAATTCTACCTTGATCATGCAGTTTTAGCACTAAATCACTGTTTATGATAAAAAAATTTATGCACATTCAAGCAAAAGTCATAGCTATTATTTACGCTCTTTTTTGCCATGGAATTTTTGCAGTCGCAGGACTCTTAATGTTTTTTACATTGTTTTTTGGATTCTCGAGTCAAATAAGTCCTTTGGAGAAATTTTCTGGACTTCCGTTGAATATAATCTTGCTTCTACAATTTCCACTTTTGCATTCTTTTTTATTATCAAAAAAAGGAAAGATGTTTTTAAGGCTTTTTTATTCAAGAAGGTTTGCAGGAAAATTGGATACCACAATCTATGCAACAATAGCATCAACTCAATTATTTTTACTATTCTTCTTTTGGAAACCAAGTGGCATATTACTTTGGAAAGCTGAAGGAATGTTCTATATCCTCATGACCCTTTCTTATCTACTAGGGTGGCTTTTGTTGACCGTTAGTTCGTTTCAAGCAGGGCTAAGCGTGCAAACTGGCGCGTTAGGGTGGGTGTCTGTTTTTCGTAATATTAATGTTAAATATCCAAATATGCCTAATTCAGGTTTATTTCGTATAATACGTCATCCTATTTATTTTTCTTTCTCTATTATATTATGGTCGGGTCCCTATTTTACCGTCGATAAAATAGTAGTTGCCATAATTTATACATTTTATTGTGTTGGCGCACCACTTTTCAAAGAAAGAAGGTTTATTGCTATCTACGGTGAAAAATTTTTGAAATATAGGGCTAGGACGCCTTACTTTATTCCGCGATTGAGTAATATATTTAGGAGGTTTTAGATTATTCCTCAATAAATTTATGACTTAATTGATAATTAAATATTTCTTTATCGACTATATCGTTTTGAGTCTCTTTTGTCGCTCGAGAATTGGAGTTTTTTTAATAAAAACTTTTGGGTACATAAAAGACAATTATAAATTTATTTTTGATAATGTTAATTAATTAGGGTTTTGGGTGCTAGACTTAAGTTTCCTCTCGCGAAGCCAAACATAAAGGCCAGACGATACAATAACCAAGCTGCCAATTACTGTAAAATAACTTGGTATTTCAGCAAATAAATAATAACCCCAGAAACTTGCGAAGATAAGTTGAACATAAGTGAATGGTGCCAGGAATGATGCATCGATCATTCGAAAAGCTAGAATTATCAAGAGATGACCTAATGCTCCTAGCAAACCAAAACTCATAAAGGTAAGCAGATCTGAGGGAAGGATTGGTGTCCATTTTGATGGAACTAATATCGAAGCCAGTATCACTCCAATAAGTGATGTGTACAAGAAGTTAGTTGCTGGTGACTCCTCACTACTAAGGTATTTAGTTGAGATTAAATAACTCGCATAACAAAGAGCTGCACCTGCTGGTAACAGCAAGGCCATAGAGAAGCTAGTGGCTCCGGGTCTAATTATTAGAAGTGCTCCGAGCATACCTATAATCACACCAGCCCATCTTCGAATTCCAACAGTTTCCTTTAGAATGATAACTGAAAGTGCAGTAACAAATAATGGTGCCACTTGGAATATCGCATTTACTTCAGCAAGCTGAAGATATCTTAAACTTGAAAAAAAGCAAAAAGTAGCACCAAATAAGAATGTTGATCTGAGTAGTTGAACTTTAATGTTTTTAGTTTTTAGAACTGTTCCAATTACTGGCGAAAGTATTAGTAAACTGACTACAGTTTGGCTTGCATACCTTGCCCAGACGACTTGCACTGGTGGATAGCTTTGAATAAGGCTTTTTGCAATCGCATCTTGCGTACTAAACAGAAAGACAGTTAATAAAATTAAACTAATACTTTTAAATTCAGGCGAAAGATCGTCGATAAATGATTTCACAAAATTACCATAAAAAGAAAAACAATTAGCGGTATGATTGCTTTTTATACCTCGTTACACAAGAGGTCTTGGAATATTCTGATGACTTGTCATGAATCGACTTCTAAAATTAAAGGTAATCAGCCTTTTTCCTATATTTTTTATTTCAATAACTGCCAGTAAAATTTTAACTGTTAATAAATAAAATATAAGTATAGGAAAGGATTTTATGGTTATATAAAATTTTAACTTCAGGCTATATATTCATATAGTGCTAAATTTAACTCTATAGGGAAATAATTAAGGTCTTCCTTTTAAAGCACAGGTAAAGCTTCGACGAGGAAATCAGTTGGCAATTAGTAGGGGTTCTAATTTGTCTAATAGGTTGTACGTGAGTGTATTGTACCTATTATTTTCAGGTATTTCAGCATATTCGCCTGGAAAAAGAATACATTTCAATCCTGCAGCCGCAGCACATTTTTGATTAGTTGGAGTATCCTCAATCACGATAGCATCGCTGCCTTTCATATTTAACTTATTTAAGGCATATTGATATACCTCTGGATTAGGTTTTGGTTGAGAGACGTCTTTTGCAGTTGTAATAAGGTCAAATACGCTGAGATCTAATTGAAGACTTAAACCCTCTTTTAGAAGGTCGATATTTCGTTGTGAGGTTGTGGTGATAAAACCTAATTGTAAACCGTTAGTAGTTGCATGATTTAGGACATGTTTTACGTTAGGCCGTAGATAAAGTTTCTCAGGTACAAGTTTAGCAAAAAAATCTTCTTTTAGACCATGAATTTTGGTGATATCTGCGTCAGATAGGGTATTCTCGTCATAATTCCTTATTCTTTTCATTCCACCAGGTTCAGTTATTAGCTTACAATAAGTCGCGGTATTCCAATACCAATCAAGACCGGCTTCTTTAAAAGCAAGATTAAAACTTTGTCTTTGAAGTTCAGACGTTTCCACTAAGGTTCCGATTGAACCGAATAAAATAGCCTTCATAAAATTTCTCCTGATCTATTCAAAAAGCTTTATGCCTCGGGCAGGAGCGCACTTTTCTATCTAGTTTTCCCACATTCACGACATCAATTACCATAGAAAAAATAAAAATTCAATTTTTCAAACAAGCAATAGGTTTTTGTCCTAACATTTTCTTAAGCAGCAGCTTGATCGTTAGCATACCACTCTTTATAACAGCAGAGTTACCTAAGAGACCAAAGATGCACCCTGTGCTAATGCAGTCAACTTAGCATATGCAATATCAGGATCAACCGCCCCAAATCCTGCAAAGGTTCCAAAACCACAATCACTGCCGGCAATGACTCTTTCTAAACCAACAATATTGGTAAACTTCTCTAAACGCTGTGCAACAAGTTTTGGATGTTCGATAAAATTAGTAGTCGTATCAACAGCTCCTGGAACAAGTACTTTGTCATCAGGAATGTCAGATCTTCTCTCCTTGAAAACGGTCCATTCGTGTGCATGTCTTGGGTTAGATGTTTCAAATAAAAGGTATTGAGCTTTTGTTGACATGAGAATGGGAAAGACTTTCTCCATTCCAATATCGCAGCAATGTGGTCCCTCATAATTGCCCCAACAAATATGGATACGAATTTGATCCTTTGGGACATTTTGAAGTGCGTGATTTAAAGCTTCAACATGCATCGCTGCTATTTTTAAGAATTCATTGTCGGAGAGGTCATTAAATAGCATATGTCTGCTCAAAGCTAGGTCGGGACAATCAAGCTGCAAGTCTAATCCAGCAGCTGCAATTGTCTCGTACTCTTCTCGCATTGCGTCAGCGAGAGCGGCCAGATATTCTTCACGTGATTTATAAAAATTATTTTGTAAGAATAAAGAAATAACGCCTGGAGATGCTGCGTTCATAAAGCCCTTTGAGGCACCATGTTCAGCCATGGCTGCCTTTAAATTTTTTATATCTTTCAAAAGTTCTGACTGTCCTTTTGATTTTACTTCTGAGGTGCACATTGGCCTTGCATATTGCGGTGTTCCACCATCATCTGCTAAACGCTTAAGAAATCCAGGAAACATTTGTAAATCGGCAGGGGCATTTCTAGGGCTATCTCCTGAAAACCCTGTGTACCTGTCTTTTACATATGTTGCGTAGCTAATTTTTGATGTTTCTCCATCACTAACAATATCAACATTGGCTTGTACCTGTTTCTGGACTGTTTCAGAAACAGCTTTTGTCATGGTGCGATCAAAGATCGCTTTGTCAAATTGGTCTTCATTTTCACGTGCAAAAATTAAATCTACGACATCCTGTTTGCGCGGTAAACTTCCAACATGTGTTACTTTGATTTTATTCATTTTTTCTCCAGGGTAAATTTTTATGTCCGCGATTTTTCAAATTCTGACCACGCTTTTTCTAATTTTTCAAAATTAAAGTTTGGTTGCCGAGCAGGATTTAGTATTAAATGCTCAGTAGAAATTAATTTGTCAATTGCGGCCTCAAGAGTGGGGATCACCTGAATTGGAATTACTAATGCTCCGTGGCGATCAGCATGAATTAAATCATCGTTTTTTATTTCTAATCCAAAAATAGAAACCTTGGTTCCAATTTCTGTCGCATGAACAAAAGCATGACTTGGGCCAATTGAGCCAGCAACAACTGGAAACCCTGGTTCTAAGTCGCCTAAATCTCGCATAACGCCATTCGTTAAAGCTCCAGACAAACCTAAACCTTTATGTACAGCTGTATGGACTTCACCCCACCAGGCACTTACGCACTGAGGGAAGTCCTCATCTTCAACCACAGCAATTTTTGGCTCGTTTCCTAACGACATATGATGGAAATAGTTCATTCGACGTTTACGAATTTCATCTGGAGGCTCAGTTGGTTTCTTATTACCAGAAATTTTAGCAGTTCGTGCGTAGCCAACCATCGCACTGGCTTGAGGCTCTGAAGCTTGCATGGTTCCTTTAGTAAAATTATTAAACCCACGCTGACCTTGAGCAACCTCTATTGCATTACAAACTGTCGGTGTGTCTACTTGCTTTAGCCGCTCCCATAAGGAAGCAGTAGGTTTTAATTCAGCCATTCTTTTAATATCCTATTTGTTGTTTTGGGATTTTCTAAAGTTGGTAAGTGACCTGTGTTGGGAATAATTTCTAAACTTGATCCTTTTACTAAATCGGCCATATTTATGTGAGTTTTTACTGTGCAGAGACGGTCGTGTTCTCCACATATTATTATTGTTGGAATTTTTATATTTTGTAATGTTTTTGTTTGGTCTCTTCTTGAGATTAATGCCTGGGATTGTGCAACAAACGCATCGTTTCCCATTTCCTGAGCCATTGTGAGACAAAGATCTGAAATTGGTCCGGAACTTGATCCGTCTGCTAAGTAATAAGGTATATGTTCATGCATCATCACAGTATCGAGCTTTCCATCTTGGACTGCCTGAATTTGTATTGTGCGTTTTTGAGATATATGAGGCGGTTCAGATAAATAGCTCGTATCCAGAAGTACTAATCTTAATATTCGCTCAGGTGCTAACCTGATCATTTCCTGCGCAACTATTCCCCCAAAAGACAATCCAATTAGTTCAAACTGATTTGGTAAACGTTTCAATAAATCAGAGGCAATTCCTGTTACATCACTATTTCCTGTCACGGGAGCTAAAATTATGACTCTTTGACCTGACAGCATATCAATTTGAGGTTGAAACAATCGGGAGTCGCACATTAGGCCAGGTAGAAATACGATAGGAAATTTCATTACTGCTTTTTCCAAGTAGGTCCAGCAGGATCACTGGTATTTCTTACTCTGTAGAGTGAAGTTTCCCCAGTCATAGCTGGGGATATAGCGTGCCGCATATTTGGTGGAATTGCCGCAGTATCACCTGGGTTTAAGACTGTTTCTCCATCACTCCATTGAAGCTTCCAATGACCGCGCATTGGCATTAGGATTTCGTGTTGTTTTGTTGAGTATAGTTCTTCTGGGATTGATCCTCTCGTTAGAAAGTCAACTTCAAAGCCAGGACGATCCACTAAAAGCCCTGTATCACCAATTACTTTGACGGGTTGCGTGTCGGATAAAGACATAAGATCCCAATATCTAGCCACATGGTTTGGAACAACATCTCGTGTGGTAAGTTCAGGAAAGGCACTGAGTTCTTGCGCCGATAATACTGGCATGGGTCTTGTTTCGTCTGGCAAAGATTCCCCTTTTTTTGTATCATAAAGACGCCCTGTTTCAGCAAGTATTAAACCATGGTTCGCCGCATCTTCAATAACTTGCGGTGCCCAAATAACTCCACCGCCGGCATCATCACCACCAAGGATAGCCATAATCATTCCATAGTCTGATCCAATATTTTCGAATCCACGAAAGATACCTGTTGGAATGTTTATTATATCACCTTCTGTTAGTGTAACCTCTCCAGCAGTTCCCCAGCGCCCCCAAAAAAAACGCCACCGCCCTTTTAAAACGAAAAAAACTTCCGCTGTCCTGTGAGAGTGTAGGCTGTTCCGACAGTTTGGTGGCTGACCAGCTGCTCCAATATTAAATCCTGGAGTTTCAGTTATGTGTACGTGTTGATCAGCACTTTCGGAAACACCACCTCCTATAATTGTAAAATTTTCTTTTTGATTCGAGCCTGGAGTATGTGCATCAATAAATGCAGTTTTACATGGTCTTAGCTTGCCGTATCGGACAATACGATTTTTCATTTGCTGCCGGTTCATGTACTATGACCTTTCTATTAGCCAGTTTTTAAAATAATTTGTTTCCATATAGCTGTTTCGTCAAATACGACAAATTCACGTCTTAGTCCCCAAGGACCAAATTCAACGTGAGCGGCACCCATAATATAAACATCTGCCCCGGTTGGTTCTCCAAACCGTCCCCACCCATCATGTTTTCCATGCAGACCAAATCTTATGGCGGCGCGCGGTGGCATTAAGGGGTCTTCTCGACCAATCTGATGCTCTATTGAAAATTTTGCAGAGGGAAAGCTGGATCTAAGGGACATCCAAAATCTGTCAGCAGCTTTATGACTTATTTCACTGCTACCGTTAGGATGTTCTAGTTGGCAAGCTCTATCGTAGCTATTTGGTATTACAGAAAAATCTGATTTCATTATCTCAGTAAGAATTTCTGCATATTTTTGTCCCCATTCGTTATCGTTACCGCGGCCCTTATATGGTCCCGGCACATCAATATTAGGGTTAAATGGTTCAACACAATTATCTCTTCCACCTTCGCGGTCGATTAAGTCACGAGCGTACAGTTTTGGATCTATTCCTAACTGAGATACAATCGCCCCTTGATCTCGTATAAGCCATTCGTCATCAATTTGATTATTTTTTGCATGACAATCGGCTATTACTCTATACTTAATTCGTTTTCCAGAAGCGGTTCCATAAACCCCATTTCCTGAATGAGTTGCGGTGGAGAAAATTCGATGTGAGGATAGCATCCCCGTATCAGGGTCACCGGACCAAATAACATCTTCTCCAAGCAGATTACGGTCAGGAAACTCCGCTAGTGTTGCCATGGTTGCCGCGATAACATCATTATTACCGATGACAAGCGAACCTGGAGACCGAACAGGTATATTACTTGAATAATATTGTTCTAACGAGGCAATATCTCTATGTTCCCAGATTTCTTGTGTGATCCCAAGTATATAATCTGGAAAGTCTTTCCATTTGTCGTTAAAACCTTTCATTCTTTCTCCTTATTTATTTTGCAGGTACCGCGTTTTACTAAAACTGGATCAATTTTAATAACGTTATTACCTGCGACTATGGGATGCTCTATTTGGTTCAATAAAATATCAACTGTTGAATCCACCATTTGGGTTATTGGTTGCCTAATTGTTGTTAAATCATATGCGCTGTAAGAGGCAAGACTTACATCATCAAAACCGATTATCGATACATCTTGCGGAATCCGCAAACCAATATCCGATCGTAAAACATCCATAACTGCAAAAGCCATATGATCACTTGCGACAAATACAGCTGTTGGATGATCAAAAGTTCCAAACATTTTTTTTGCAGCTTCTTTTGCTTCATCTATTTCAAAGTTACCAACCTCACGATGGGTCACAATAAGATTTTGTTCTGAAATCATAGAATTAAAGCCGTCCTCTCGTTCAACCTGAGTTGATGCACCTTCCCAACCGGCTATATACCCAATTTTTTTATGATGGAGTTCGAGTAAGTGCTTTGCCGCAGTTTGACCACCTAAATAGTTATTGGAAGTTACTGAAGGTAATTCGTCATCGGCCTGGCTACGATTAAATAGAACGATTGGAACTCCTGCCGCTTGGCATCGAGCGGCCAAGTCTGAAGACATCGCGACTGAGGCAGCAACAATTCCATCTACTTGATATTCTAAAATACCTTCAATCACATTACTTATATCGTCTTTAGTGTTATTGGCGATAAAAATAAGGACGTGGTAACCTTCTTTTTGTAATCGATTTGAAAGTTTTTCTAAAACTTCGGGGTAGAAACGGTTATTGAGATATGCAACCACTAATCCAATAATATTTGATTTTCCAGTGATTAGCGATCTCGCCAATATATTTGGTCGGTAGCCCAATTCATCAACTGCAGAACGAACCTTTTCAGCAGTTTTCTTGCTTGCAGACCTTCCCGGAGTAAGAACTCGACTTACTGCGGACTGACTTACTCCCGCTTTTCTGGCAACGTCTAAAGATGTAACTTTTTCATTAACCATTTTTGTTCGACTGACCCTTTCTTAAAATGAGTTACCCACATAGTCTCTGTTTCCTAAATAGTTACGTGACTTATTAAATTCAGCTAAACGCGAGAATACATCAACTCCAATTTGAGCGTAAATATCAAGGAGGTCTACTAGAACCCAATTTTCTCTAATTTTATCATTTTCCAATCGCCAAAAATCTAATGAACGAAGTTTAATAGATTTATTTACGGGAGCGATACCCATCCAACCATCGTGAGAAAGTGTTTGAATCATGTTTGGCCAGCCAGTCACTGCAACAAAGTTTCCATCTGCAAAAAAATGGTAAGATATTTGATCGCCCCATCCGTGCTTGTCGTTATAAGTGGTTGTTTTCCCTCGATCCGGCATTCCATTCAGAAAAGGAATTTGGTGCCAGTGTCGAAAACCGTTAATACCTCGGCTAGTTCCTATGCCCGATGGCCCATACCAGTTCATTTTAGGATGCCAATATTTTTCCATTTGCA
>Ga0209223_10000525_pt1 | contig 44169 bp, 51 predicted proteins | sample COG_06_FD_184750 | JGI IMG/M metagenome (GOLD analysis project Ga0209223, IMG submission 184750) | Pelagic Microbial community sample from North Sea - COGITO 998_met_06 (SPAdes) (version 2) | ecosystem: Environmental > Aquatic > Marine > Neritic zone/Coastal water | place: Helgoland, sampling... | reverse complement strand
AATTTAAAAAAAAAAAAAAAAAAAAATAACTTACAAAGATTTTGAGATTTTATTTAGATACTTAATAGATAGAATCAAGTAAAAGGCACACTATAACACTAAATAATCATAATATAGATCTTCCTATTTCATATTTAATATATATATTTATATATATATATATATATGTATGTATTCTAAAATAAAAAATCCTAAAACAAATAAACAAGTTAGTATAAATTCTAAATTAGGAAAAAAAATATTATTAAAATATATTAAATTTGGAGGAAAACCAACCCATGAAACAAATTTTGAAACAACTGTTGAAACAACTGTTGAAACACCTTTTGAAACAACAATAAATACTTCTTGGGGTAATGAAATATCATTAAATCCTAAAGAAGTATGTCGTATCGATCTACCTCCCCCTTCAATATGTAAAAATGTTTTTCCTATATATGATTCTGATATATTTAGTTTAATTGATAATCTGAAAAGAGTTAATGGAGTTCTTGAAACAAAGTGGAAAAATGTAAGATATATATTTAAAATATCAAATAAGATAAATGAAGCTATAAATAATCTTATATTTTGTAGTGAAATAAATGAGAAAGATCAAATAGCTTTGTTAGAAAAATTATCAATTGAACCCACCCATAAATTAGAAAAAATATCTATTTTAAAAAATCAACAAAATCATAAAATACTTAATGAACTATGTTCATATATAATACCTTATAAAATTATTGATGATAGATTTTATATGCTTAAAGGACATGGAAGTTTATCGGATTTAGCAAAAAAAGTAACATTGAGTATTACTTTAGCAGATAAAATTATAAAGTGTTTAGCTAACACATTAAAATGTTTATATCATAATGGAATTTATTATTTTGATATTAAAATCCAAAATGTAGTATATATGTGTGTTCATAATGAAATGTTTATATGGTTAATAGACTTAGAAAGTATAATTCCCATAAATAAAAACGGTATTCTATCATATATATGCACATGCCCACATCCTATTTTTAATTTAAAAATTTATGACTCTGATAATTATCTTACAAGTGATGATAGAAGTATACGAAGATTATCTAATAATATTACTCCTAACTTATTGCCATTTACATTAAATATATATTCTTATCAATTATCTTTATTTTTATTACAATTAATAGGTATTCAAGTCTGGTTGTCCCATTATGATATTAATTTCTTAAATATTTTTGATATTAATACTTCATTTAAAACAATATTAACTAGAATAGAAGATCGTTTAAAACTTATAACTATTCCAGATAAAAATATATTAGAAAAATATTATAATACATATAAAGAAATTATGGATCAATTAGACCATTTGAAGTTTCTTAATATTTCTAAAACATTAGACGAGATTCCATCTGGAGATATATTTGAAGAATTTGAAAAAAAAAAAAAAAAAAATAAAGACTATTTGGAAAAACTCATACCTTTTACAAAATTATTTGACTTGGACCCCGAGAGTTTGGGTTGAAAAAGATTATTACATTAAAATCTAAATAAACATATAATGATTTTTAATTTTCTAATTATATATATATATGTATTCTAAAATAAAAAATCCTCAAACAAATAGATTGGTTAATATTACCTCTAAATCTGGTAAATCATTATTAAAAAAATATTTACAAAAACTTTATGGAGGTGGGGGGAACGTAGATGACAACGTGCCTAATTATTTAAAGGAACTAGGGGAGAAGGCGATGAATAAAAAAGAAAAAATATGTAGTATAAATATAGAAGATAATATATGTGATAAAGTTTTACCTATATACGATTCTAATTTATCTCAAATAATTAAAAATTTAGAAGAAGTTCCGAAAAATCTTATTCAAACTACGTTAAAAACAATATGGAATGATGAGGAATATATTTTTGAAAGGTATGAACCAATAGGAAAAGAAGAAGAAGGAAGTTTTGGGATAGTAAAAAATGCTATATTCAAAAATAAAAAAACAAATAAAGAAATAGTTTTGATAGAAAAACAAAGAATGAATAAAAAAAAAAAATTAGATGAACTGGATATTACAAAACAGCACACCGTCGGCGAGGGCAAGGCACAGCAGACTTATGAAAAAACATTAAATGAATGTTCAAATATAATACCTTTTAAAATAATTAATAATAAATTTTATATGCTTAAAGGCCATGGAACTTTATATGATTTAGCACTTAATGCAATAAACAACGGCCTTCCGGGATTGAGTATTAGTTTTGCAGATAAAATTATAAATTGTTTAGCGGACACATTATTATGTTTATATAATAATGGGGTTTATTATTTTGATATTAAAATTGAAAATATAGTATATATGTGTGTTGATAATGTAATCACTATATGGTTTATTGACTTAGGAAGTATAATTCCTATAAAAAAAGACATCAACATATTATATAACCAACCACAATATGTAGATTCTTATGTATGCACATATCCACATCCTATATTTAATTCGTATATCTTCGGATTAAATAAAAATATATCTAACTATATTACCCCTGACTTATTACCATTTACATTAAATATATATTCTTATCTATTATCTTATTTATTTATAGTATTAATAGGACGGTCTACTCGTGAAAAAATCGACATAAGCTGGAAAGAAATTAATAAAAAATCTTTTGTACAAATTAGAGAATTTTTTAGAAATATATCAAAAAATATTGAAAATTCTGATTACATTAAGGAACTTGGGTCTACAGAAAAAGATATATTACAAAAACATTATGATACATATAACGAAATTACGAAACAATTAGAAACTTTTACGGCGAGGCCGAAGGGGGAGCTGATGTGGTATAATCAAAGCAATGAGTTGATCCAATATGATAAAAAATGCTTGAAGACACTGCAACCTTATAAACAATTATTTGAAGTTAAAAAAGAAATAAAAACTGAATAAATTTATTGTAATTTTCTATGAATAATAATTATATATAATATATGAGTTTAAAATAATTATTATATTAATTATTAAAATCGAAATAAACATATAATGATTTTTAATTTTCTAATTATTATATATATATGTATTCTAAAATTGTTAATCCTCAAACAAATAGATTGGTTAATATAACCTCTAAATATGGCAAATTAATTATAAAAAAATATTTACAAAAACTTTATGGAGGTGTGGGGCTCAAGAATGTAAATGAAGGGAAAAACCAGGCCGCAGATATAGAGCCAATAAACTTAATAAAAAAGGACATCATGTATTCGCATCAAAATGCATTATATAAATTAGGGAATACCAATACCCAGGATATGCTAGATGCCTTATTAAATGAATTAAATATAGATATGTTAAAAAAAAAGACATGTGAGAATATAAAAAAATATCAAAATGAATTAGCCAAAACTATGGATAACATGCTAAAATCCACAAATACAGATAGCTATAATTCAAATAAAGATAAATGGAATGAAACCTATATAAAGTATGTAAAAGAAATACGAAAAGAAAAATTTATCGATATAATAAGAAAATATCCAATAAAATTCGATTTCGACGAGTCTGATCTCATAAATCCCATTAAGGATCTGAATGACTTTCTTAAAAACAACGTGGATCCTTCTTTATTCCTTTCCTCCTTCATCCTCCCCCCGCTGCCATCAGTGAATCCCAAAGGCAAAAACGTAGATGACAAAGTGCCTAATCATTTAAAGGAACTAGGGGAGAAGGCGATGAATAAAAAAGAACCTTCCTCGAATGGGTTGTTTAAAGGGTTGTCAAAGGCAATAGGAAACCGTTATGCCATGGTGTAACATGAATAAGTTTTGCAAGGTTCAACTTTTCTATAAATTTTTTTAATATATTATTTAAAAATTTTATATTATTATAATATATAATAATGTATAATTATATAAAAAGTCCTATAAATGGAGATATCTTTCCTATAACCTCTAAATCTGCTAAATTAATTATAAAAAAATATTTACAAAAACTTTATGGAGGTAGTGATACTAAAGATAAAATATGTATTATAAATATAAAAGATAATATATGTGATACAGTTTTTCCTATATACAAATCTAATTTATCTGAAATAACTGATAATTTACAAGTCAAGAAAAATAGAATAAAGAAAATGTGGAATAACCTACCTGAATTAGTAACAAAATGGAACAATAATGAATATGTTGAAGAATCTGGGGTTGAGGGAAAAAAAGTAAATAAAGATATACCCAATGGAGCTTTTGGGAAAGTAAATGAAATTATATTACAAAATAAAAAAAAAAAAAAAGATAAAAAAGATAGAATATATTTGTTAGAAAAAGTGCCCATCAATACACAACAAATATTAGATGAAATGAATATTAAAGGCAAATATGAGAATGCATTAAAACAATGTTCAAATATAGTTCCTTTTAAAATAATTAATGATAAATTTTATATGCTTAAAGGTCATGGAACTTTGGCAGATTTAATTAACAGTCCAACCAAAAAAATAAGTATCTATTTAGCAGACCAAATTATAAAATGCTTAGCAGAAACATTAGTGTGTTTATATAAAAAAAATGTTTATTATTTTGATATTAAAGCAGCAAATGTAGTATACATATGCACAGATCAAGGAATGTTTATATGGTTAATAGACTTAGGAAGTGCAATTCCTACAAATGTCTACCTGGGCTTAATAGACCTCCATCAGTCAGCCCCCCCCTCCTATATATGCACATATCCACATCCTCTTTATAATTTAAAATTGTTAGATAGTAGAGTGGGCAAATTTGTTAATTACATTACACCTCAGTTAATACCATTTACATTTGAAATATATTCCTATCAATTGTCTATATTATTTTATGATTTATTGAGGGTGCAATATGTAGTTCATAATACGGGACATAATTATATTCGGTCTGAAAAAGTTTTAAATTCTATTCATTCAACATATAATGAAATTTCATATAAATTGAGCAATTTACACTTAAGTATGCAGGACGGCAGCCTCCCGCTTCCCGATACAGATAAAGAAATATTACAAAATTATCATGATATATATAATAGCTGTGTAGAAGCATTAAAGATTAATTTAGACAGCAGAACGGGAAAAGAACTTCCCCCCACTATTACCACCCCAAATTTGAAGGTGGGAAAGAAGTCTCTAGTGCTGAAGTATTTCAATGCTAGATTGAGTGAAAGCAGGGTAGTTTAGCGGAGTTTGGGTTGAAAAAGATTATTACATTATTTATTAAAATCGAAATGAACATATAAATGTTTTTTAATTTCTAATTATATTAATATAATATAATTTCTAATTATATATATATATGTATTCTAAAATTGTTAATCCTCAAACAAATAGATTGGTTAATATAACCTCTAAATATGGCAAATTAATTATAAAAAAATATTTACAAAAACTTTATGGAGGTGGGGGGAACGTAGATGACAACGTGCCTAATTATTTAAAGGAACTAGGGGAGAAGGCGATGAATAAAAAAGAAAAAATATGTAGTATAAATGTTAAAAAAGATATATGTGGTAAAGTTTTACCTATATACAAATCTAATTTATCTGAAATAACTAATAATTTAAAAAAATCAATGATCGGTCAGAAGTTAAAAACAAAATGGAATAATAATGAATATATTTCAATCGAAACACCAAATAAAAAAATTAATAAAAACCTTTTTTATACAACACTAGATATTATATTAGTAAATAAAGAAGATGATAAAGATAAAATATATTTGATAGAAAAAGAATCCACATGGGATGATCAAAAATTACATGAAATTAATATTAAAGGCAAATATGAGAAAGCATTAAAAGAATGTTCAAATATAATACCTTTTAAAATAATTAAAGGTAAATTTTATATGATTAAAAGCGATGGAACTTTGGCAGATTTAATTGACAAGCATCAAAAAATAAGTATCGATTTAGCGGACCAAATTATAAAATGCTTAGTAGAAACATTAGCGTGTTTATATAAAAAAGGTTTTTATTATTTTAATATTACATTACAAAATGTAGTATACATGTGCACAGATCAAAGAATGTTTATATGGTTAGTAGACTTAGGAAGTATAATTCCGATAAAAAAAAACGATATTCTATCGTATATATGCACATATCCACACCCTGCTTATAATTTAAGAATTTATGATAAAACAAATTTTGTAAATTGGGAACGCCCAGGCCAAGACAGACATACTGCTAATTCGATTACACCTAATTTATTACCATTTAAACTTGAAATATACTCCTATCAATTGTCTATATTATTTTATTATTTAATTGGTGTTAAAGTTAATGTCCCTTATAATGATATTACTGATTCTTTGTTTTTTCAGTTATTTAGTGTATTTTCGAATAATCAAAAAGAAATAAACGAAAATTACGAAAAAATTAGTGAAAAAATTAGTGAAAAAAAAATAGTAAAAAAATATCATGATATATATAATAAAAGTGTAAATGCTTTTACAGTCTTGAAGCCTAAAAATGAAGCTTTGGCATTTGAAACCCAATGGCCAATGCCAATGCCCCCCCACACAAAGCCTCCCGTGCCTGAATTATTTAAAGACCACATCCCGCAAGAAGATAGTTAAGCGGAATTTGGGTTGAAAATCTGATACCTTATAAAAAATTATTTGAAGTTAAATAGAAATTAACATATAATGATTTTTTTAATCTTCTAATTATATAATATGTATTCTAAAATAAAAATTCCTCAAACAAATAGATTGGTTAATATAACCTCGAAATCTGGTAAATTAATTATAAAAAAATATTTACAAAAACTTTATGGAGGTAGTGATGCCCATGCCCAAACCAATAAAGATTCTGAAGATATAATATTTAGTAAAAAAGATACAAATTATATATGTAAATACTATTCTAATTTATCCAATTCTGATTTATCCAATTCTGATTTTAAAGAAATAATTGAAAAGTTAGAAGTTAAGGTAAATAAAATAATGAAAAATACGTTAAAAACAACATGGAATAATGAGGTATATATGACTACAAAATCAGAGTCTATGAAAATGACCCAGTCCGGGTTCCCATGGCGTAACAAATCAGCTGGGGAACTAAATTTAATTACATTAGAAAATAAAGATAAAAATAATAAAAAAAATTTATTTTTGGTAGAAAAATCCAAGGAATCACGTCAACTATTTAAGACAGACCAGTGGGAATATTATCAAACATTAGATGAACTATTAATTACAAAAGACCCTTATAAGACAGCATTAAATGAATGTCCAAATATAGTTCCTTTTAAAATAATTAATAATAAATTTTATATGATTAAAGCTCATGGAACTTTGGCAGATTTAATTGACAGGAAGCAATTTATTAGTATCAATTTCGCTGACCAAATTATAAATAGCTTAGTAGAAACATTAGCGTGTTTATATAAGAAAGGGGTTTATTATTTTGATATTAAAGCAGAAAATGTACTATACATGTGCACAAAAGATGGAATGGTTATATGGTTAATAAACTTAGGAAGAATAATTCCTAAAAACGTCACTTTTAGGGATGGGGTTGGTGGTCCAGGGGATCGGCTCAAGGCATATTTATCCTCATATCCACACCCTGCTTATAATTTAAAATTATATGACAGAACAGTGATGTCTAATGATACTCGTTGGATTACACCTAATTTAATACCATTTACACTTGACATTTACTCCTATCAATTGTCTTTATTATTTTATGATTTAATTGATTACGACGAAGCAAATGCGGTTAAAAATGCAAGCTATAAATATATGACTAAGACAAAGTTAATTGATATTATTACTAACCTAAGAGAAAAAAAAGATAATTTGAATATAAAAAAAGATAATGATATAGTAAAAAAATATTATAAAATATATGAAAAAAGTGTAGATCCTGTTATATCAGAAAATTACGGCTTCGACACCAACGGCGACTGGAGCTCCGACGCGAAGGCTGAATGGCAGAAAAAACTTGCCGACCCCCCTTCAGAAGTGCCTGAATTATTTAAAGGCCACTTCAAATCCAGGCAAGAAGGTAGTTAAGCGGAATTTGGGTTGAAAAAGATTATTATAATTAAAATGAACATATAATGATTTTTTTTATTTTTTCTAATTATATTATATATGTATTCTAAAATTGTTAATCCTCAAACAAATAGATTGGTTAATATAAGCTCAAAATGTGGTAAATTAATTATAAAAAAATATTTACAAAAACTGTATGGAGGTGGTACTCAAACCACGGAAGATCCTACAGAAGACGTGAAAAATGAAGAAGAAACTTCTCAGGGGAATACAATAGAAATTTGTAATTTTACTGTATCTGAATGTCCTAATAAATCTTACAAATTTGGAGAAACCACAGATTCGTCATTTCAAGATATTTGTAATTTAATAAAAAATTTAGAAATAAATAATGAAAAACTAGAAATAAATTATAATGGTAAAAAATATATAGAAGATAATTATGGAATACTTCCAAGGGCGTCCTTCGTATGGGGAGAACTTTCAGGTAGTTTAGGAAAATTAAAAGAACATTATTTAAAAGCAAAATCTGAAGCTATTGTTATCATGGAGAAAATGTCTAATATAACTGACCGTATTTTAGATGAAATTAAATTACCACTCCCATTAATTGAAATATTAAATAATGAATGTCCTAATATTGTTCCCTTTAAAATAATTGAAAACCGATTTTTTATGATAAGAGCAGATGGAAGTTTAAAAGATAGTTTATTAGGAGGTAAAAAATTTAGTATTAGCCAAGCTGAAAAAATAATAATGTGTTTAGTGGATACTCTATTATGTTTGTATAAAAAAAAGATTTATTATTTTGATCTAAAAAGTGAAAATATAGGATATATTTGTATTGATAATGTAATGTCTATATTTTTAATTGATTTAGGAAGTTTATTACCTATTAAAATAGGGGAAGTAGATGTATATCTTTCCACATATCCCCATCCTATATTTAATTCATATAATTTAAATTATACAGATAGTTTATCTAGTAATTATATTAATCCTAAATTGATACCAGTGTGTCTACATATATATAGTTATCAATTATCATTTTTATTTTTTGAACTAATTGGTATTAATACTAACTTGCTTTGGGAAAATATTAATTTTTTTTGCGGCCGCTGCCCCGCCTTGATTCAAATAAAATCAGGTATTAATAGTGTCATACAAACAGTAGATAAACATCGATTAAAATCATTAGATGAAGATAATCAAATATTAATAAAATATTACAATGTTTATAAAGATATAAATAAGCAACTACAAGAATTTAAAACAACTTATGACAATTTAGATGATTATGAACGACTAGCATTAATGGAAAAACCACATATTTTTACTAAAAAATCATTAGAATTATTTGATTTAGCTAAAGAAAATAATATACCTGATTTTTTTTCATCTTTTCTAAATAAAAAATGAAATCTTGATAATGCTTTTTATTTCTATATAAATATATATATGTTAATTAATATTGTATTATATTTCATTATTCCATTTTTTTAAATCTTCTATAAATTTTTTATTAATATTTACTATTTCACGTTTATTTATTATAAAATTTATAGCTTTATCTATACTCATATCTTTAAATTTTATTAAATAAGCTACTACTAATGATGCGGATCTACTAGAACCCATATAACAATGAATTAAAATATTTTTATTTTCTATATTATATTTTTTAAAACTTGTTATTTTTTCAATAAATTTATCCAAATATGGATGTAAATCTGATTCACTTATATCTTTAATGTCTATATTGTAATATTCAATATTATCTGAATAATAATTTGGAATTTCATTTGTTATATTAATTATTAAACCTATATTCTTTGTTTCTAATTCTTTCCAATTTGAAGCATTATATCCATTTCCTAAATAAATATTATCAATTATATGTGTAGCCTCATATGTTAAATTGTACATATTTCCTAAAAATCCAATATTTATGTTATTCATTCTTCTTACACTATAAGTTTTTTCTGAATCATAAATTTCATAAACTTTATTTATAATTTTATCTTTTAACATTCTAGTCATATAATAACAATTTAAACTGAAATTCATTATCTAATTATATATAAGTCATCTTTTAAATATTTTATTTTTTTTTTAAATATATAGTCTAATTTTAATATATTCATATAAAAATTTGATATATATAAGAATATTATTTATTAATAATAAAATGAATTCTAAAAATACAGCAACATATAATAATGATTTAAGTGCTATTGCAAGAACTAGAATTTTAACTGATAGAAATTTAGTTACAAAAGACCAAAAAGGATATAATGAAAGTGATATATTTTTTGATTTTAATGATCATAGTATTTTAGATAATAATTTTAAAATACTTACGATAGGATCCAATGATATAAATAATCCATATTTTGGTGGATTTTTTGTATTTAGTGGAAAATTTCCTGATCAATATCCATTTTTTCCACCTTATATACTAGCTAAAACACAGGGTAAAAATACTAGATTTCATCCAAATTATTATACAAATGGTAAATGTTGTCTTTCTATATTAGGAACTTGGAGTGGTCCTCCGTGGACTTCTTGTCAAAATTTAGGCACAACATCACAAGCATTAAAAAGTTTATTTATTGATAATCCTATAACACAAGAACCAGGTTTTGAAAATTGCAATGATCAACGTTCTATTAATTATTCAAAAGTTGTGGAATATCGCACTTTAGAAATTGCTGTTATAAATGTATTAAATAATCCTACAGAAGAATTTAATTCATTTCTTCCTATTATTGAAAAAAAATTTATTGAATTTTATCCTAAATATATTGAAAAATTAAATTTATTAAAAAAATATAACAAAATGAAAATATCATCACCTATATATAATATTGGTTTATGTATGGATATTGTTTACAATATTAAAGAATTAGAAAATCAATTTATAAATACATATAACAATCTTTTATCTAAACATAATATTACACCATCACTTACTTCTAATACAATGATATTCTCTAAGACAGAAAAAAATTTAAATAATAAGATACTAAAAAAAACAAAAAAATGTCCTAATGAATCTGCAAATAATTATGATATTGGATTTACAAAAATATCTGATAATGATGGAAAAACTTGGAAAGTAATTCAAGATATTAATAAAAAAATAAAATGGGTTAAATATTCTATTTAATATTTACTTTTTAAATAATTAATCTATGATATTTTTTATTATATAAATTAAAAATGTAAATTTATAAGTAAGAACTATTTATTTATAAATTAGAAAATAATTTGATTTATTTAAAAATATATAATTATTTATATATTATAATATGAATTTTTGCAAAGGATGTAATTTTATGCTATATACAAAATTAGAAAAAAATGAACTAGAACTTATAAATTATTGTAAACATTGTGGATTAGAAAGTGAGTATGTAACTAATTTTAATGATAAAAGTATTTGTGTTTATAAAAAAAATTATTCTAATGATTTTCTTGCAGAAAGATCATTTACAAATAAATATACTAAATATGACCCAACTCTTCCTCGAATTAATAATATAATATGTGTTAATCCAAATTGTTTAAGTAATAAAAATGATAATACTTCATATTTAAAAAAAAATGATAATAGTAAATTTATTGATAGTGAAAAAGATCTTTTATTAAAAGATTATGTTGATAAATTTTTAAAAAATGAGTTTTATAATGATAATGAATTATTAGTAATTACTTTTAAAAATATAGAAGATAGAAAAGATTTTGAGACTAAAATAAATAAAAAAGATTATATTCTTGAACCACCTAAAGAATGTAATAGAGAAATTATTTTTATAAAATATGATTATATTAATTTAAAATATCTATATTTATGCACAAGTTGTGATAAAAGTTGGACTAACGAATAACAATAAGATATTAATAAAATATTAATAAAATATTTTAATAAAAAAAAAAATATGTATATAAAATTTGATTAATAATATTTAAAAATATTTTATATATTATTAATATATGAGTGACAACAGTGAATACATTTCTGATTTTTCGGATGAAGATGTAGATCCTAATGAATATGATGAAGATGATGAGGAAGATAATGAAGAAAATAGTCAATTAATAAGTAATGATGATAGTATTTCAAATAAATATAAAAATACATCAAATTTAGAAACTAAAATAGTATCTTTTAATGATACTTATTCTAACTATTATAATCAAAATAAAAATACTAAACCGTTCTTAACTAAGTATGAAAAAGCTAAAATATTAGGTGTTCGTTCTCAAATGTTATCTAATGGTTCTCTACCAATGATTATTGTAGATAAAAATATAACTGAAACTATCGATATAGCTAATTTAGAATTACAACAAAAAAAAATACCATTATTAATAAGACGTTATTTGCCAAATAAAGAATTTGAAGATTGGAGATTAGAGGAATTAATATTATCATAAATATTTTATTAATAAATTTAGCTTTTTACAATTTCTAAATTAATAGATATTTTTCACTATTTTTAATTATTAATAAAATCAATTTCTTTTAAATTTTATCTTGTGATTTTTCATTAAATCCATTCATAAATGACATTATATCTTTATTATTTTCTTCTACATTATTTATTGAATCTATTTCTAATATATTTTTTTCAAATTTATAAAATCCATAAAATAATAAATTATCTTTTTCGTCATCATCATAATTATATTCTTCTATTTCAATTTTAATAAAATAGTTTTCTTCTAATTTACATCGAAATGAATAAATATTTAAATTACTATTGAATGACTCTATTTTACCCTTTTTATAAAAATTATTACTAAAAATTTCTATATCCATTTTTTTTGTATCATTTAAAGGTTCTATATTAATTAAATATATATATTCTCTATTAGGTTTTTTAGCAATAGAAGAATAAATAACTATAGGTAATTTACCTTTTATAGACGCATCAGAAAAATCTATTTCTTTAACTAAATTCATATTTAATAAATTTTATTTATCTTTAAATATTTTTTGTATTTAACATGTCCATCTTTTTCCGCAATTATAACAAGTTACAAATGTAGTCATAGGTTCATCGGCTGATCGTGTTTGAAGCTGGTAATATGTTGTTTCTTTTTTTTTACATCTTCCACAAGTAAATATATCTGTTGCTAAATCTTTATTAACTTCATATAATACTTTATCACGTTTTTCTTTTTCATCATAAATAGATTTCCAATTTTCTGGAAATACTTGTAAAGGTTCCATATCAGCTATTTGATGTGCTTTGAATTCACATGCTTTAAATCTATTTATAAATCTTTTATTATTCACATAAGAATTACTATCCAGGTTAGAATAAACAGATATTACCTTTGCTATATAAATATTTTTAAAATGTTTATTGTCCCATCTTTTTAATAAACCTTTACTATCTGCATATCTTATTGTTGAATTATATATACCTTTTTCAATACTGTTACTTATATTTTTAGAATCATTAAAATCATTTTCTTGTAATAATTTATTTATTATTTCTTTTGGTATATTTCGTATATTATCTATATTATCCAATTTATCCATTTTATCTATTTATTAAAATATTAATTATTTTTAAATAAATCAAATTTCTTTTTAAATAATAATATTAATGTATATTTCTGAAAATAATAATATAACTATAAATATTTATTGGACGAGACATTCGTTAAGTTGTAGTAATGTTGCTAGTTCCTGTGCATTACAACATGTTAATAATAATATGTATAAAGATTTCAAAAAAAAAAATCTATATTATGGAATATTTCCTAAAGATTCTAATGTCACTAATATAGGTATTTTTCATGTAAATCATATATCAAAAAAATTAAAAGAGAAAAATATTCAATTTGATAAAATTATTACAAGTAATTTAATAAGAGCTATTAAAACTGCTGATAAATTTGCTTTTAATTTAAATATAAAAGACATATACATACTGCCATTTATTCAAGAAATAAATACTATATCTGATGGCACAAATGTTCGTAGTATCTCTAACCTTAAAAAATATATTAAAGATAATCAAAGTATTAAATCAAATATTTATATTTTTAATAATCATAAATATTTTTTACAACCAAGTTGTATTAATAATTTTATTAATTTTATTGTTTTATCTCTTCCAAAAAAAAAAAAAAAAATATATAATTTTTTAGTAATTACTCATGGTGGATTTTTTGAAAAATACATAACAAATAAAAAAGTAGCTAATTTAGAAATTTGGAAACAAAAATATAAAATTAATAATAATATTATACCAGATGAACCATGTAAATTTATAAAAGGTATTGGTAATGATAGAGACAAATATTATTATTCTAATCCTTTATCTTTCGGTTTAAATAAAGAAATATATGAAAATACTATTATAGAATGTGACATTAAAATAAATAATGTTAATTTCATATAAATATTAAAGTTCGTTTGTTAATATAGATAATTTTTCTTCATTTTTATCGTAGTCATTGTTGTCATTGTTGTCATTGTTGTCATTGTTGTCATTGTTGTCATTGTTGTCATCATTGTCATCATCATCATCCTCATCATCCTCATCATCATCATCATCATCATTATCATCATCATCATCCTCATCATCATCATCATCATGATCATCGTCTTCATCGTCTTCATCATTATAATCATCATCTGATGTTAACCAACTATTTTTTTCATATTCATCTATTTCATTATCATCACTTTCAATTGAATCATTTGAATTTAAATCTTCAAAACCACCTAAAGCTGTCTCAACAAATTCATTAAATTCTTCAGTGTTTAGATTACAAACTTCATTATTTTTTGATTTTATAACAAGTATATCTCCAAAAAATATATCGGAATTATCTTCAGGTGGAGGTAAATCATTTTTATTTTCAGTTCCTGGTATACCATCTTTCCATCCAAAAATACTCATAGTTATATTATCTTCTATTTCCCAATCACAATGTCTTTCAATGGGTCCTTTACCTTTTTGCATTTTATAAGCTAATATATTTTCATCAAACTTATTAATATCTAAATTATTAGGAATATCAATCTCACAAATAGTATTTTTGCATAAAACTAAACTTTTTATTGTATTATTCATCATTAGATTATTAATATTTATAATCTTTAAATAATTATAAAGAATTAAATCAAATTATTTCATTATTAATTTATATTTAAAACATTATGAGGTTAAAATATAATATGTTTTAGTATAAAAAATTGTTTATTGTAAATTTAATAAAAAAAAAAACTTGTATTAAAATATAAATCAAAATGGTATATAAATTTATGTTAGATCATACTTTTGATAAAAGATATGCAGAATCTTCAAGAATAAGAAAAAAATATCCAGATAGAATTCCTATTATTATAGAAAAAGATGAAAAATGTAAAAATATACCAGATATTGATAAAAAAAAATATTTGGTGCCTTGTGATCTAACGATAGGACAATTTTTATTTGTTATACGAAAAAGAATTAAATTAGAGAAAGAAAAGGCTATATATATATTTATAGATAATAAAACTATACCCAATACTACATCTTTAATAAATAATATCTATTGTATTCATTGTAATAATGATGGATTTTTATATATAACATACAGTGGTGAAAATACATTTGGAAAAATTTAAAGTGACAAAAAAAAATATAATTTTATTTAAGATAAATTTCAAATACTTAAAAATAAATTTGATTTATATTAATTAATTTTTTATTATTTATAAAATGGAAGAATACCTAAAAGATAATATTTCAATTGCTAATAAAAATAATCAAATATTAATAAGAATAGGTTATGAAATATGTAATGGAATTTTTGATATAAAATTTAATAAAGATAAAATAGAACATTTTTTAAGAAATTTGTCGGAATATTATAATTTGGATCAAGGAAAAAGTGCTACTCTAAGTATATATTCAAATCAAAATTCTATTACTGAAATAGATAATTTAAAAAATAAAATTCATTATTCATATGAAACAGATAATAATAAAATATTTAAATATAAATATGATTTATCAATATATATATTAAAAAAATTAAAATATGATGATAGTTTAATTTCTATTTATAATTATGATAATATAATTAATACACAATTATATAGTCTAGATATAAATGGATTATTTATGTTAAATATAAATAATCAAAAATTAAAAAATTCTATTAATGAAGAAAATAAATTTGTAAATTGTTTAAATGATTTTTATACTATTACTTTTATAATTAAAAAACCTAATAATTATAAAACAGTTAGTAATAAAATTCTAGAATTAATAAAATTAATCTAATTACAACAAAAAAATATTTTTTTAGAATTTTTTTTTATAAAAGTATTTACCTCTTTTGAAACATCTATAATTCCTTCTAATACAGGCTCCGCCGATAATTCATATGTGCTTAAAATTAAATCTTTAATTTCATTATCTTTAATTTCATTTTTTATTACAATTTTTCCTAATTCTAAAGATATTAATTTTTTATCTTCACCATTTAATGGTTTTTTATTAATTTTAACTTTTTCAAGATATTTGATACATAAACAAACTATTTTTAAAACTATGTTAATTAATTCAGAAGTATTTTCTTTAATACATTTTTTTGAAAAAATATTTAAAAGAGAATCTATTTCTTCTTTCATTGTTATATAAATTTTATTTAATATAGCTTTTTGTTTTAAACTTAAATTAGATTGATTAATAGTAATGGTAAGAGTATCAATTAATATTTCTTCATTTTGTGACATTTTATATATTTATGTTTAATAAAAAAAAAATTATCAAGATTAAAATAATAGTAAAATTTTTTTTTATTTTTTTATTTTTTTTTTATTATAATTTATAAATATATAGTATAAATATGAATTTTCATTTATATTCAATTATTTTAATATATTTATTTTGTATTCTAATAATACATATATTACTTAAATATTCTTTTGATAAAAAGGGAGAAATAGATATACCAATGGAAAATGAAGACATATATGAATCAAAAATAGAAAATAAAAATTGCGAAATTAAAGATAGCAATAATGAAGATAGTAATAATGACAATATGAATAATGAAAATGATTTGATTATTAATAATGATGAATTATTATTATTATCAAATAAAAATAATAAAAAGATAAATTCTGAAATAATTGATGATTTAGATGAGAATAAAGCTAAAAATGATTTAATAGATTATTTAAATTTTGAAAATGATGTAAGTTATCATTTTTTAGATAATCAAGAAAATAATACTTCTAAATCAGATACAAATGATCAAAAAATAGATAAATTTTTTAAATCTAATAATGAAACTGATATTTATTCATTTGATCCAGTTCCTACAAATTTATGTGATAAATTAGATGATAATAAAAATATAATTTTTAATAATGTTGAGGCATTTGATGATTTAGATGTTTCTTACGCCAAATGTTTTTAATTTTTTTTTGATTTTTCTATAAATAAGACAGAAGATTCAATAATAAATTTTTGTGTAGAATTTAATACTTTATCTGCATCTTCTGTATTATAAAAATCTATAAAAGCTATATCTTTTATTTTTTTAGTGTATTTATCATATAAAATTTTAATTTTATATATAGGACCAAATACTTTAAAAATATTTTTTAATTGTTGTTCAAGATTATTACATGAAATATCATTAGGAAAATTTTTAATAATTATCGAAAAATTATTAGAATTCATATCTAAATTATTTTTAATTATATTTGGATTATATTTATTTATTTTTATAGGATTAATTTTTTGTTCATTTTTAATTTCTTTTTCATTATGTTTAAATTTAGTAAATCCAAAAAAATTTTTTGGATTATTATTTGTATTATTAATAATATTATCATATTTATTTATATTTTTATGCATAAACATCTGATTTTTATCAAGTGTAGTATTTCCAACATCACTTTCAAGAGAATTTCCAAAATATTTCAAATTTAATCTTCTATGTAATATATTTTTTTTACCTTTTAATTTATTTGTTTTTAAAATTCTAATTATTTTTTTATTATCTATAACATATGTCATTATTGTTTTTTTTTGATGAGTAACATGTGGATATTTTAATCTTCTTATATCAGGATCTGGTTCTATTTTTTCAATTTCAATAAAATCTGTTTTAGTTATATCAGTATACATATATTTATCAAAATCATACATTTTTAATTATTTTATATAAGAACAATTAATATTTAAATAATATTTAAATTTGATTTAAATTTAAATATTATTTACTTTTTACTTTAAAGATAAACTATGGAAATTTCTGAAATAAGTTTTTGTAATGGAAAAGGTTTTAATATCAAAAATAATAGAGAAAAATCAGATATATTAAAAGATATATATAATAAATATAATGTAATTATTAATAATAATGATAATACTTTAACATATAATGATAAGTTATTATCAAATTTAAAGAGATATAATTATCTTGTATCAACAATTACACAAGGTAATCTATATTATTTATATTTAACTAAAATAGGTAATGAAAATTATTCTATATTCTTAGATTCAAAAGTAAATGAAAATTATAAATTTCCTAAATTAATTTTGGTTAATATTAGATTTCATGAAGATTTATTTAGTGATACGTTATTTAAGGGTGATTTAATCAAAGATAATAATAATAAATGGCAATTTTTAATATCAGATATATTAGTTTATAAAAGATTAGTTTATAAAAATTATTTATTAACAGATAGAATTAAATTACTATATACAATATTAAATAAATTTTATATAAAAGATGATTTAATAGATATTTGTTTTCTAAAAATAAAAAGATATTTTAATTATAATGAATTAGATTATATTGTTGAAAATTTTATTCCTAATTGCAATTATAGAATACTTGGTATTTATTTTCATCCTATAAATATTAATTATGTAAAAACAATAAAATTTCTATTTAATTTTAATTCAATTACTAATAATTATAATATTAATTATGAATATTTAAATGATAATATTTCTTTACAAATTGCTAAAAAAAATGAAGATAAATTATTAAATTTTATTATTGAGAATAATTATGAATATGATATTAATTGTAGAATTTTTGATAAAAGTTATATTAATAAAGATATAACTTATAGTTTTGAAGTAACTAAAACTAAATTTCCAAATGTATATAATTTATATTGTGTAAAAAATGATAAATTATTTAAATTTTCAATAGCAAAAATTGATACTATTGAATGTTCAAAATTTATGAGAGATTTATTTTCAACAAAAAAAACACACTATATTATAGAATGTTATTATTATAAAGATTTTAATAAATGGGTTCCTAAATGTATTTCAAATAAAAATTTTATAAATTCATATCGCAATATTAAAGCTTATATTATAGCAAATAACTAAAATAATCATTATTATCGATAATATATACTATTATTCTTATTGAGTGAATATTCTTATTTAAACTTTTTCTTGTGTATTTTGTATTTCTTTTTGTTCTGTTTCATTATTTTTTTGTAAAAAAATAGAACAAGCATTAAGAATAGTTGGTGTTTCTTCTAAACTATAACATCCATTTCCAGAATTTTGAGCATATTTAATAAATTCAATTAATATTTTAATACCTTTTGATTGAATATCTTGTTTTTGTTTATCTGTTTCTATTTCATTATCATTTTCAGTTTTTAAAAAGGGTAAACATCCATTAATCCATATTTGGGCTGCTTGTTCTAATGTATAACAACCTTTTTGTTGTCCTCGTTTTACTGCTTCAATCAAAATTTTAATAGCATCCGTTTGTTGTTGTTGAATATTTTCAACTGATTTTTCTATTTTATTCATATTATAATTATAATTAAGATTAAATTTTTAAATAGTTTTTATATTTAAATAAATTTATCTAAAGATATTGTTAAATATAAATATTTATTTTATAGAATAATTATTTATTTATATATATATTAATATGAAACTAACATTAAAAAACAAATTTGATAATCAATTTGGTAATGGATATTATACTGGAGTAGAATATTCAAGAATAGGAGGATTATCAGAAATTGTAAGTTATTTTGATTGTAATAGTAATTGTTCAAATTCAATAACTAAATTTAGAAATACTCCTCCTATAAAACCTGATTTTAAAAATTATCAAAATGGAGGACAATTATATAACTATATATTTAATCCTAAAACAGGTAATAGAGTATCTATTAACAGTAATATTGGAAAAAATATTTTAAAAAAATATTTAAATAAAATATTTTAAAAAATATATATATAAATTATATAGTGCTAGTAATTTAGAAGAAGAAAAGAAGCCATCCTTTGACACTCGTTAAGAATCTAAGCCACCCCTCTGCAATGATCCACGTAGAATTGATTTCTATCACCCGCTTCTGACCTATGTAAAGAGTCCCACCCACGGCAAATCAACCCTAGAAGCATTAGAGGTAAGAATATATCTAAATAGAGATTATATAAATTTATTATTTTAACAACTTGAAATTATATGTATAGATAAAATTATCAAATAGAAATTCTTTTGTTTTTACAAAATATTTTTTAAAAAAAAATTTAATTTCTTAAAATTAAATTATTTTTTAAAAATATTATATTTATAATATAATATATATTGAGATAAATTCGTGCATAAACTATAATACCATCCATTTTTTTAAGATCTCTTGAAAAAATGAATATTTAAAGACATTATTAACAAAAATAACTTTAAATTTATTTTAAACATATGTTCAGATTATATTTTTATTTAAAATTTATTTGAAAATTAATTAATTATATGGAATCATCTGATTTATGGGAAAAAATAATAATACCTATTTTAATTGGACCTATATTTTTAACAATAAAAATATTATATGATAAATGGGATTATAACAAAAAAGAGACTATTATATTAAGAAATAAATTAAAATTAGAAAAATTAAATGATAAATTAAAGAATTTTTATTGGCCTATATATATTCTACTTTTAAAAGATTTTGATTTATGGTCAAAAATAATTTTTAAGGATATATCAAGTATTGATATTACAGAATCAGATTCGGATAGTGATATTGAGAATGATTTTAAAGTTAATAATAATATCCAATTTTGTATTCATATGAGAAATATAAATAATAAATTAGTAAAATGTAATAATCCAGTAGCAATTAATTGTATAAATAAATATGGATCGTATTGTCTTAAACACCAGTGCTACAAAAATAAAAAAATATTAGAATCATTCACTATAGATTATAGTAATAAAACAAATGTTGATATATTACAAAATAAAAAAAATATAGTTTCGTATGATAATATTGTAATAGATATACCGATGAATGATACTAAAATTAATTATCTAATGAATAATGAAAATAATATAAGCCATGTTGCTAAATATATAACTTCTCATTCTAATTTAGATAAAATAGATATATATAATAAAGAACATAATTATGAATCTAATTCAAGTGATAGTATAAGTAATGTAATAGAAGATATAAATAAAGATGATTCTGTCAAAAATATACCAGGCAATATTACAGGAAATAAAATAGGAGAGATAAGTGGTTTAAATTTAGATTCTGATAAAACAAGCACTGTTTATTTAAAAGATAAAATGGTTGAAGAGATTATAAAAAATTTAGAGGATAATCATATTAAAATTAATGATAAAATTATTAATTATATAAGTATTGCAGAGCCTAAAAGAAGTATAGGAAAACAATTAATAAAATATATAAAATTTATTAATATATTTTCGGCTGAAATAAAAAGTAATGAATTAATTAATCCCTCAAAATATGGTGCTCCTTATCCTAAAAAATTATTACCTATGATAGAAATTGAATTATTTAAATTACAAAAAGAATATAATTATGCTGTAAAAAATTATTTTTATAATTAATAACTATTTAAACTTATAAATTAGTAATTTATAAAACATTTACCCAAAGCAAAATTTCGAGTAAATAGTTTTATTATTATTTAATTCTTGTTTCAAGTTTTTTTATAATTTTATATTATTTATTATAATTTTATATTATTTATTTTCATCATTTAAAACTAAATATTTATTTGTATTTTCTGTTTCTTGTTCAGTTATATTTGCACTCTCTGACTGATAACGTCCACCTTTGCCTTTTCCATATCCACCATATCCACCATATCCACCATATCCACGACCTCTTCCTTTTCCTACATTCTTGCTACCACCTCTACCTCCTTTTACCTTTTTAAATCCATCTGAGTCATTTTCATTATTCTTATTAACTAAAAGAATTTTCTTTGTGCTATTTTGGCATAAAAGATTCCCTCCCTTTATTCCGGTTATATCTCTTGCAGTAGTTTGGTTTTTTTCGTCTTTCACTGTAGTAAATTCAATATACTCTCCCTCATATAAATTTTTATATACATTGTCTTGTGTATTAATAGCTGAATAATGTGCAAATACATCTTCTACATTACTAGGATCATCAATTGTAGTTAGAAATCCAAATCCTTTTCTGTGACTAAACCATTTTACTACACCAACTCTCTTTTGGTTATCTGCTTTTCCTTCTGCCATTTATTATATAATATACTATTATATTATCTTTAAATAATTTTTATGTTTATTTTAATATTTAAAAGGTTTTATATAATAAACATTTTAAATATTATATTTATTTATATTTAAATGATTAAAATAAAAATTTTTATTATTTCTTTAATAGTTATTATTTTATTATTTCATCTTAAGATTTTTTTAATTAAAAATAATAAATATGAAATTTTACAAATTAATAGTCTTTTAGAATCTAATAAATTATTTAAATATTATAATGAAAATTTACCTATAGTTATTTTAAATTATCAATTAAAAGATATAATTAATAATCTTTCTCCTTTAACTATAAAAAAAAAATTTATATCTGATAAAAAAAATTTTTCTAATAAATATATTTTACATAATAAAGATATGTTATTTATTATTTCAAAAAATAATTTAAAAATAAATTTATCAATTCCAAATGAATTGAAAAATTTTTCAAAATTAAGTCAATATAATAATAATTTTTTATTTTTAACTAACAAAAATAATAATTATAAATATATTCAAATATTATTAACATCTCAAAATATATTATATATACCTAGAAATTGGATATTTAGTATTTTAGCTGATGAAAATGATTTTTCTATACTTGTGACAGAAACTATATTTAGTTTTTTATTTACTTTTTATAATATAATTCCTTTATTAAAAAATTAATTAAATTAATTTATATCTAAATCTTATTTTCAAATATAAATTATTATTATTTAAATATATTATCGATAATAATAATTATATATATTAAATGCCAGGTGGTTTATTACAATTAGCAGCATATGGATCTGAAAATGACTATCTTAACGGTAATCCTCAAATTACATTTTTTAAATTAGTTTATCGAAGACACACTAATTTTGCTATGGAAAATATTGAAGTTAACCTACAAGGTCCACAATCTTTATCTTTTGATAAATCATCTAAATTGAAAGTAAAAATACCTAGAAATGGTGATCTTTTATCTAATATGTATCTTACTTTAAAATTACCTAATATTATTTCAAATGATAATAAACAATTTTATTGGATACAAAAATTAGGTATTAATATTATAGATTATTGTGATTTATTTATTGGAGGAAGTAAAATTGAACGCTTAGAAGGAGCATATTTAGATTTATATTATCAACTAAATAAAAATGAAAAAAATAATAATTCTTTTCGTGAAATGATTGGAGATGATCCATTTATTTCATCAATAAATAATAATAATTACTATGGATATAATTCTAATAAATTTGAAAATAATAATAATCACAAATATATTAATAAATTTTATAAATCTCCTCCATCTATTTTTGAAAGATATTTAAATATTCCATTGGCATTTTGGTTTACTAAAAATTTTGGATTATCACTTCCTTTAATTGCTTTACAATATCATGATATTGATTTGGAAATACAATTTAAACCTGTTAAAGATTTATATACTATTTTAACTCCTGATAAAACATACTATCATTATAATAGCAAATCACATTATTTCTCAAATAATATTGATAATGATAGATTTATAGGTAAACCTAATGCTGCAAGAACTAATGCTGCTATGAATAAAGAATTATCTATATTTTCATACTCATATCGAAAAAAACCCGATACTATAAATCAAAATGAACATATCAGTCAATTTATATCTGGAACATTTAATCATAATACTTGGGATTTAGAACCTATTTTAAATATTACTTACATATATTTAGATAATAATGAAAGAAAAGTTTTTGCAGAAATTACCCATGAATATTTAATAGAACAAGTAATTAAAATAGAAAAAACTGGTCTTCAAGGTTCTAATATTATAGAATTAGAAGCATTTCATCCTATTAAGGAAATTATGTTTATTGCAAATCGGGATGATAACTATGAACGTAATCAATGGTCTAATTACACTACAAATCCTACTTATATTGAAAATAATGATATATACAAATTTCAAAATACTTGGTGGCAAGATTGTGTTGAAACTTCTATTAATAATCCTATTTTATTTAATATTGAAATTAATTTACAATCTGTTAATATTCAATGTGATCAATTTCAAGAATTATTGTTTAGATATGGACCAAATGGAGAAGCCCACGATGATGCTCCATCGGCTCTTCAAAGTATATTAGGTTTTACTATATCACCTAGTTATAATATTTATACATTATCTGATATAACAAGTTTTAGAAATTGTTGGAACTTTTATAAAGCTATTGATATTCCTCTTATAAATCAATCTAATTTTGAAATTTATAGAAATAATCCATTAATAGATTGTAAAATAAAATTTAATGGACAATCAAGACAAGAAAAACATAGACAAGAATTTTATAGATATATTCAACCTTATCAACATCATAAATTTATACCTGATCAACCTATATACCTTTATTCATTTTCTATTAAACCAGAAGAATATCAACCTTCTGGAGCTTGTAATTTTTCTAGATTAAAAAATATTGAAATGGAAATTAATCTTAAAAATACTCCTATTGCAAAAAAACAAATATCTGGTAATAATAATATTACAAGAGAATGGTTATATGATATGCATTTTTATCTAATTAATTATAATATATTGAAAATTGCTTCTGGCCTTGGTGGACTTGCTTTTGGTAACTAATATTATCATTTCTAAATTTTCCATCTTTTTCCCTTTTCAACTGTTTCTAAATCAAATCTATTTTTATTTACATTTGAAAAATATTTTCCATTTTCTTCTAATCCAACATTTTGATTGGATTTTATTTCCCCGTTTCCCGAAACTTCTTTTTTTTTTAATTCAACATTTTCATTGGATTCTATTTCTGCTTCTGTCTCTTCATTTATTTCTACTAAATATTCATTATTATTATGTCCCATAAAATATTCATTATGATTATCCAAATCAAATTCAGTATTACAATTATATATTTCATTATTTTCATTTTTAGAGTAGTCTAAATCAGGTCCTGTATTTCCAATACAATCTAATTCTTTCCTATTCATTAATGTTTTTATAGTTTCCATTGAAGTAGTCATCATCATCATTATGTCTTCTGTTATTTGTTGAATATCAGCATGATTTCCATCAACACCCTCAAGACCTTGAACACCCTCTGGACCCTCTGCACCCTCTGGACCCTCTGGACCTTGAACACCCTCTGGACCCTCTGGACCCTCTGGACCCTCTGGACCTTGAACACCCTCTGGACCCTCTGGACCTTTAACACCCTCAAGACCTTGAACACCCTCTGGACCTTGAACACCCTCTTGACCTTGAACACCCTCTGGACCTTGAACACCCTCTGGACCTTGAACACCCTCTGGACCTTGAACACCCTCTGGACCCTCTGGACCTTGAACACCCTCTGGACCTTGAACACCCTCTGGACCTTGAACACCCTCTGGACCTTGAACACCCTCTGGACCTTGAACACCCTCTGGACCTTGAACACCTTCAGGACCTTGTGGACCAGGTATTAAAGATATACTTGTAAGTTGTGATTGAAGATTAGATATTTTTATCTCTTTATTTATAATTTCAGATTCTAAATATTGTATTCTACTATTTAATTTATTATATTTTAACTTAAATTTACTTTCTATATTACTTACTTGTGGATCATTTGTTGCCGTAATTAAATCTAACAATAAATCAGTAAATCTTACAGCAAGTTCATTTTTATTCAAGTAATTATTTGACATTTTATATTTTATCTTAATATATTTTAGTTTTTTTTCGTTTTTAATTTTTATAAATTAAATTTAACTTGTTTATGATTTAAATATTTTAAACATTTAAATTTTAAATGGGTTAAGATTATTAACTTATCATTTGAGCTTTTATAGTAGGATGAGAATAATACGATAATAATTCTATATCTTGAGACTTATAATCATTTAAATTTTCAAAATATTTTTTTATATTTAATGTAGGAAATTCGTATGGTTGTCTATCTAATTGAATTTTTATTTGATCTATATGATTATCATATATATGAGCATCTCCTAATATAATAATTATTTTCCCAGGTATTTTATTTGTAACTTTTGCTATTAAAGATGTTAATAATGCAGTAGATGCTATATTAAAAGGAACTCCTAAAAATAAATCACCTGATCTTTGATACATTTGACAATCTAATTTATTATCTGATCTTACATAAAATTGATATGATACATGACATGGAGGCAATACCATTTCATTTAATTGACATGGATTCCATGCCGTCATAAAAATACGTCTAGATGTAGGATTATTTTTTATCAGGTCAACACAAATTTTTAATTGGTCAATACCCGTATTTACATAATTTTTTTTAATACCATAATAATTAGAATTAAAATGCCTCCATTGAAAACCATAAATTGGTCCACAATCTCCAATCTCATAATGTGTCAATTCATTTTTATTTAAATATTCTCTATTACTATTTCCTTCCCAAATTTTTACACCCTTTTTAGCTAAATCATTTGAATTTGTGTTTCCTGATAAAAACCATAATAGTTCTTCAACAATGCCTCTCCAAAATACTTTTTTTGTAGTAATTAAAGGAAATTTTGTATCTATATCTTTAAATTCCATTCTTAAACCAAATATAGACCTAGTTTTTGCATTTCTAGTCTCCCTTTCTTCTCCATTTTCTAATACATCTCTAATAATATCTAGATAATTTGATTCATCTGATACAAATTTATATGAATTATTTAATAAATTTTTATAAATTATTTTATTAAATTTTATTTCTGAAATAATTTTTTTATCTAAATATACTGCATTATTTTCTGCATATAATTCTTCATTATATATATACCAATTTTTACCTAAATTTGGAAAATAATTTATTATATCATTTATTTTATAAGTTGTTATTTCAGAGTTTTTTTCAATTTTGTTTAATATAATTTCATCAAAATAATTTTGTTCTAAAAATTTATTATATATAGAACTTCCTCCGATTATATATAAATTTTCTATTTTTGAATCTAATTTTGAATACTGAATACATTGTTCAATTGTATTAAATAAATAGGTTTCTTTAAATTTATAAATTTCTATTTCTGATTTAACTAGATTATAATTATTATTTGATATTATAAAATTTATTCTATTATTTAAAGGAAAATATTTTTGTGGAATAGATTTATAAGTATTGTATCCCATTAAAACTCCATTTTTTTTTTTATTATCAGTGACATTTGTAGTAATACTTTTAAATAATTCCATATCTTTTTTTAATTTAAATAATAAATTATTTTTATAACCAATTCCTCTATCATAATTTATACATGCTATAGCTATAATTTTCATTAGTTCATATATTATTATAATTTTATTTATTTATATGATTATTTATTTATATATATATATATATGGGAGCACTTAGAGCAATTATTACAACTTTAATTTCAGTTTATTTAGTAAATTTATTAAATAATAATAAAAATAAAATTAAAAAATATCCATATTTAAAATACATAATACCTTACTTAGATAGATCTAAATCATATATTATTATTCTATTTATGGTTATAATAATGATTCTTTGGTAAAACTTGCTTATAAATTAAATTAATATATATGTATATAACAAATTATATCATGCAAAGAGGTAATTTAACTGATATCAAAAATTCATTTAACAATAATAATTATATTAAAAATATTAAAAATTCAAGTATACTTTCTAAATTTAATAAGGAAAAAGATATATTTTATAATTTTGTTATTGAACATAAATATAAAACAATACCCTCTATATTTTTATTTATTTGTATAATTTTATATTTTAAATACATTTATAGAAGAGTTCCAAGATATTTAAAATTATTTAATAAATATAATAATATTTTCAATATTAAACCTATAAATAAATGTAAAAATATAATAGATAATAATTATAGATTATGTGATTTTTACATTGCATCATCATATAAATCATATTTACCATGTAATAATTTTTATGATTTTTCATCCACTTTAGCTATTGAAAAAGTTTTGATGTATGGAGCTAGATATATAGATTTAGATATATATAATAAGAATTTTAATCAATGCACTATTCCAGTTGTTTGTAATGGTAAAGAAATAGGAAATTGGCATTGGACTACAACAATTTTATTTGAAAATGTATGTGATACTATTAGTAAAACTGCATTCTCTGATAATATAAGAAATAATACTGATCCTTTATTTATTAATCTTAATTTATATATTAATCTAAATATACAAACGGCAGATGAAATTGCCAGAATACTAATAAAATATTTTGATCATCGATTATTACCTAGAGAATACTCATATTATGGTTCTAATCCAAATCCAAATTTATTTATAAATATTGCGACTACACCTATAAAAAAACTTTTAAATAAAATTATTATAATTTGTAATAATGGTTTTCAACATTCAAAATTAGAAGAATTAGTTAATATTTCAAATAAAATTAATGGTAATTATAGAACATTAACATATTCAGAAATTAAAGAAAGCTATGATATTAATGAATTAACTAATTACAACAAAAAAAATTTAACTAATGTCACAATTGATAATATCTATAGAAAAAAACAAAATTTTCATTACTTTACCCCATTGTATACCGGCAGTCAATTTATATGTATGGATTATTTTTGTCATGATGAATATATGAAAAGTTATCTCAAAAAATTTAAAGATTATTCCTTTATTTTAAAACCACTTAAATTAAGGTATAAACCTACTAAAATTAATCCACCTAAACTTCAAAATCCTAAAGTTTCTTTCGCACCCCAAAAAATTACTACTCCTATATATTCTATTACATATTAAAGTCATAATAATCTTACAATTATTTCTATATTATCTATATAATTTTATTAAAATTATACAATAAATTTATCAATTCAAATATTTATCTTATTATTTATTTCAACATTTTAAATTGTAAATAAATATTTACTTAAAGTCGATTAAATATAATAAAAAAAATTAATGTATTTTATACAAAAAAAAAAAAACCAAATAAAAAAATTTAAAAATAAAACAATTAACTTTTGGATTTTTATATCATATAAACACCACTTATACAATTATATTTTACATATTATAAATTATATATTAGATAAACATCGAAAATATAATATTAAGGCTAAAATGTATGATCCAAGTAATAATTTAGTTAATAAATTTAATATTAAGATATTTCCTTCTACAATTATATTAAAACAAGATCAATATTTTATATATAATGGAACTGATATTAATCAAATTGAAAAGTGTATTTATGAATTAGCTAATTAAATTTTTCAGAAAAGATATCTATAAAAAAATATTTATATTTATCATTAGAATCTTTTCTCATTAAATCATATACCCCTAAAATAAAAAATACACATAATAATGTTGATATTAAATTATAATCTAATATTACATAACATCCTGCAAAAAAATATATAAATCTAAAAATTTTATTATTATTATAAAGATCATATACTTTACCTGGAGGATTTAATGTAGATCCAATAATAGCTAATAAAGCTAAAAATACTTTATGATTAAAAATAGGTCTTAATCCTAAATCTAGATATTTCATATATGATATTATATATTTTGATTTTTTTTTTCATATTTTATTAATGAATTTCTAAAATTAATACAAGGTGTAAAGATTATTAATCTTTTAGATTTTATTGCTTCTATACTCTCTAATAATGACATATTTGCATATTTAATTAAATAAGAACATATAATAGAAGCAGATCTCTGTTTTCCAGCATAACAATGAATTAATATATTTTTATTATTTAGTAATTCCATATTTAGTAAATCTACTGCTTTATCTAAATATAAATATAATTTATCTATTTCTGAATTTTCTAAATTATCATCTATACTTATTCTTATGTTTTTCGTATAATTACTATAAAATGGAATATCTTTGGTGCAATTCATAACTATATCTATATTATTATCATCAAAAAAACATTTATTTTTTGATGAATTTATATCTCCCAGCCAAAGATTAGGTAATATTTCACAAACTGACATTTAATTATATACATTTAAAAAATTTTTTTAAATGTATATAACAATATTCTAAATGTTTTCATTATTTAATTTATTTAGTAAATTAAACTTTTTAAAAGATTATACTCAAATTTCTAAATATATATTTATAGGAAATAAATATATTTCACAAAATAAAAATTTTTTTCAGAATAATAATATTAAAGTAGTTGTTAATTGTTCAAAAAATATTGACTTTTTAAATATAAATAAAAAAATATATAAATATAGAATCTATCTTGATGATGACTTAGCAATTCATACAATTGCGCTTATGTCCTTATACATGAAAAAACTTATACCTATTATTAATAATCATATAAATAAAAAACATAAAATATTAATTCACTGTAAAGCTGGTATGCAGAGATCAACCTCTTTTGTAGCTGCATTATTAATGTATCGTTATAATATTCAAAAGAATTTTGCTATGAAAACTATAAAACATAAGAGATCATGTGCATTTTTTCCTCTACCTAATTTTAATTTATCTTTACATTTATACCAAGATTATTTAATTAATAAATCTATATCAGAAAATTAAATTTGTTAATAAAAGATTGAAATTCTTAAAAAAAAAAAAAAAAAAAAAAAAAAAAAAAAAAAAAATTCCTTTTGATATAGAATTTATTTTAATTCCTTAATTCAAGTAATTTCTAAACTATTTTTTATTTATTATATTGTAGTATTATATAAAAACTATAAATGTATAAATATATAATTAATCCTTATAATAAAAAAAAAATAAATATTAAAAGTAAATTAGGAAAGAAAATACTTCAAAATTATTTAAAATCATTAGGTGGTTCATCGTCAGATCAAGAAGTTGATAATAAAAATATGCAAGAATTAATATCTAAAATACCCACAGAAGTATTGGAACAAATAATAAAGAATATAAATGATGGTGGTGGTAATATAGAAAATTTAATATATACACTAGAAAATGTAATAGGTAGACTAAAATTAGTTAATAAAAAATTTAATAATTTTTTGAATCCAGAAAAAATTGCAGAAATTGTATTAGAAGTTAAAAGAAATTATTTATTACAATTAGTAGAAAAAGGTTCTGCATTTAAGATAGATGAAAATACTTTTTTACAATTAGGAAATATCAACCCTCATGATTGGATATTAGATGAATCAGTTGTAGAATTTCAAAATACAGATACATTACGTAAAAGCTTAGAAGAAGCTAAACTTAATATAGATGATATTGAATATATAAAGAGTATTAACGATGAAAATACAATTCTTTTTAGATTAAAAGATATAGAAGAAATTCCAGGAAGAACAGATGGAAACAGAATGCATAGAATATTGTATAATATACAAGTTTTATATCCTTTAAAAATGAAAAATGGTGATAATTTAGACATTTTACTACTAGGTATCGAAATGAACGATTTAAAAATGACTGGAAAGATTGTAAGTTTAGATTCTCAGTTAGAAAAGGTTGAAAAAAGGAAAAAATAAAGTTATTAATATTAGTAATGGTAAAAATAGGAAAATTAGATGATTTTTTTTGTATTGATTTAAATGATTATGAATATAATACTATAAATAGATATATAGATATATTGGAATTATTAAAAGAAGAAAGTTTTATACCACAATATTGTTACATAAAAATAGAAAAAATTATTATAATAAAAGAAAAATGTATAATTTTAAATATAGATAATATATTCAATAATGATATAATAAATATAGAAAAAATAGTAAATATTATTGACAAATATAATATTAAAATTAATTATTTAGATAATATACCTTTTTTAAAATTAAAAGAAAAAAATATTGCTTCTAATAAAATATATTTTATTAATTTTTTATGGGCAACAATAAAATCGAATACTATTTTTAAAAAAGATTTAGAAAAAAATCATATAATTTTTTTAAATAAGTTATCTAATAAATATTTAATTAATAATTTTTTAATTAAAAATTTTAATATGAATATTAATATATTTAAAAATATAAATTTATATTTTTTTATTTATTTTGATAATTATGATAACTTTGTAGAAAATTTATATAATTTTATTAATAATGAAGTTAATTTGGATTGTAAAATAAGATTTATTATATATATATCAAGTAATTATTATGATAGAATTGTTAAAATAATAGAAGAAGATTTATTTAATATATTTTATATAATTAAAATAGACAATATAGAATCTTTTAATTATTTTTTTTTTAATTTATTAATTAAGCTAGATATAAATAAATTAGATTTAGATATTTTATATACATATGATTTAAATTCCAAAAAATATAATAATAATACTATTAAAAATTGTATATATGATATATATAATAATAATATTAAAAATATAATATCATTAAGTGATCTAAATATTAACAATATAAAAAACAAAGATTTAAACAATTTTTTAATAGAAAAAAATGATATAAATAATAAATTAAAAAAAAATTTTACATGTATAAGTAAATATAATCTAAATGATATTGATTATAATAATATATATTATAAAAATACTTTATTAGGTAAAAATAGTTTTTTAAAATTATTAAATCAAGGACATAAGATTAATTATAATTTTATTAATAAAATATATCCAAAAGAATTTAGTTTTAACAATATTATTATTAACAGAAATTGTTTAAATTTATTGAATACTGAATTAATTGATTTAAATAAAAGTATATATAATCAAGATGATTATTCAATAATTTTTTCATTAATATTATTTTATAATGATGTTAAAATTATTAATTCAAAGAAGATTTAATATATTATTTAGATTAAATGACAAATTATGATTACAAATAATAGATTTAATTTTAATATTAATTATAAATATAATTAAATAGTTTTAAATTCTTTGTGTATTAAAACTATTACAAAATTGACATTCTAATCCTACAACATGAAAATCAGTTAAATTTTCTTTTTTACAATCTAAACACAAAATTTTAACCTGAATTCCTAAATATTCTTCTGGCATAATAGTATTATTTTTTTCTATTTTCATATTATACCAAATATTTGTCATGTCAATTGCTGATTTTTTACACATAGGACATTTATAATTATTTTTATTAATGTTATCTTTAAAACAGTTATTATGTATTTTGTGTCCACAATTTAATATAATAAATTTATTTCTGGATTCAAATAATATTTCTAAACAAATAGGACATTGTGTATTGCGATTGCTAATAAATGTAGATTGAACGCATTTATGTTCTTTTTCAAAACATCCATCACAATTTTTACAATGTATAAAATTATTTTTTTCACCTACTCTACAAATACCACAATCTTCACAATGAAATATATTTTCATTAGTCCATACATTACACTTTGTGCAGTAATTATTAGCAAATTTAGTATTACAATTTTCACATTTATTAGATTTATTTTGAACTTTTAAACATTTTTTGCATTTAATTTTATTAATTTTAAATCTATCAAATTCATTTTCACATAATTGTGCTTCATTATGGCACAATCTACATCCAACCCATTTATTACAACATGGTGATAATATAATACATTGGATGTCATAATGCTTACAATCAGTAATATTAGAAGGATTATTTACAATATTATTAAAAATTTTACTTATTATTTTCATTTTTTCTTGATAACTAAGTTTATCATTACATTGTATTTCTAAAATTAGTTCTTTTTTTGTTTTATCCATTATTTTTTTATTTTTTTACATAAATAAATTTCATATAAATAAATCAAATTTAATATTTGCATATTTATTTTTTAAAAAATAAATATATAATAATGTTATTTGGAGAAAAACATTACATAGTATATCTTTTAACAAATAAATACAATAATAAAACTTATTTAGGAATAACAAATAATCTTTCTAAAAGTTTAAAACAACATAATGGAGAATTAAAAGGAGCTTCTAAATATACAAAATCTAAAGATCAAAAAAAGAATGAAGAATGGTTTTTAAAATTAGAAATTAGAAATTTAACTAAAAATGAAGCGATTATTATAGAAAGACATTCAAAATTAGGAAAAAAAGGAACTAACTCCTTAAATTCATTAGAAAAAAGATTAAATGTTATAAAACCTATATTAAAATATTATCCAAATTGTGAAATAATTGAATTAAAAAAAGAAATTACAAGTTTAATTTAAAAAATATTATCTATAATAAACAAAATTTTTATTATAGATAATATTTATATTTCAATAAAATTATTAATTTTTAATTTATTATCTGGTAAATTTTGAATATTTATTAAATCAAATATATTTTTATATATAATAGTCTTTAAATTTTTTTCTTTATAGTTATTATATTTCATATCAGGTCCTTTATTAAGTTCTAATAAATATGGTTTTAAAAATTTATCAAAGATAAAATCTAAACCAAATAATTGAAATTTGAGATTTTCTTTTAAATTATTTTCTATACATATAATTGATTGAAAACAATTTTTTAATAATTTACATATATAAATTATTTGTTTAAATAAAATATTATATTTATATTCACCTAAATAATTTTTAAGTTCATATAAATCAAAAGGATTATTATCATAAATTTTATAGTCAAGATTTAAACTTGTTAGATGAGATTCTAATTGATTGTAATTATTATTATTATAATTTTTATTAGCATATATACATTTACCTAATTTATTAATATACCAATTTGATTGATTATTTTTACAAATTATTAACATATAAATTCTTAAATTTATTTTTCTGTTATTAATTAAAAATGGGTTATTAATATATTTTTGAACAACTACAAAATTTTCTGATTTTGATTTAATAATATCATTATAATTATTAGTAATTTTAATACCTTTTTTTTGTTGTAAATTTTTTTTTAATATATATATATTATTTTCATTATATATTTTTTTAAATAAAGCCATATGTTTTCGGTTTTTTAATATGTATGTTTCTGGTAAAATACTTAAACAAAGATTTCTACCATATTTATTCTCTAAATAATTCCATAAATTATCTTTACCGGCTAATTTGTCTGATCCATCAATACCAAATATTTTTTGATTTTTATTTTTAATATTTAAATTTTTTAACTCTTTTTCTATATAAGTATATGTGCATGGTATATATAAATCCCAATTATTTGTTATTGTTTTATTTATTTTATTTTGATCTAATATATTTTGTAAAATATAATTATTTTTATATTTATTACATCTAGTATAACTTAAAAATGTTTCATAAATATTTTTATTTTTAATATTGTATATAAAATAAATAATTAAGAATAATATTAAATATAAAATAGATTTAATCATATATATATAAATAATAATTTATATTTTTACTAAATTTTTTTATATGTTAAAATTATTAGAAATATCAAATGTCTTTGATAAATGATGAAAATATTTTATATTGTGATAAAAAAAAAAATATACCTTTATTATATTGCAATTATTTAAAACAATATCAACAAAATAGTAAAATATTTAATCGCAATTTTTCTAAAAATTTAGAAGCACCAATTATGCCATATAGATGTTCATTTAAAATTTGTAATAAGCAAGTAGATTTAAATGATATTAATAAAACCAATTTTAATAATAAAATATGTTGTTTTAAAAATATTAAAAATAAATTTATACCAGGTAAAGGCCATGGAACAGAATTTTTAAAAAATATAGATATAGATTCTGAATTAAAATCATTAGACTATAAAAATAGTAGATGTAACATTGATAAATTTAATCCAATTAATTTAAGAAAAAATAAATTTAACACAAATATTGGTTGTAAAAATAAACAATGTAATGAAAATATTAATAGTATATGCGATAAGAATAATTATTTTCCTAAATTAGAAAATGTAATTCATAAAAATTATTGTTATACACAAAATAATGTAAATATTAATAACACTAATTGTATAAATAAAAATGGTTTTAAATGTTGTAAGAATAAAATTAATCACAAGCATCCAATTTTATATCAACAATATCATAATAATTTAAAATGTGAATGTATGAATAATCATAATTGTGAAAATATATGGGATAATAATACTAATAGAAAATTTATTTTTTAACTAACTAACTATACTATGGTATTATATATATATATAAATAAGGAAATAATTTAAATAAATGAAAAGAAATAATTAAAATAAATACTAAGAAACATAAATTTTATAAAAAATTCTCTAAAAAGTAATAGTGTTTTTTTGTTTTTGAGATCAAATTTAGATTTCAGATTTTCCCCCCGCGGAATCTTCAAAATTTACCAAAATAACAAATTTATCAATATATTTTTAAAAAATGTTATTTTTTTTTATATTTAAAGATTTTATATAATAATAATTATATAAATATGAAATATATTTGTAAAAGATGTGGACATATTGATACGCATAAAGGTAATTTTATTAAACATTTAAAAAGGATAAATCCATGTAAAGTTAATTATTTAGATATACCTAATGAAACCTTAATACAGGAACTTACTGAAAATATAACGAAAAAATCCAAATTGAATCCAAAAATGAATCCAATTGAATCCAATTTGAATCCAAAAATGAATTCAATTGAATTAAATTTGATAAAAACATACATTAAAGATAATTCTACTACTATTAACAAGCATAAATGTATTTATTGTAACAAGATATATTCAACAAATAGTAATATGTGTAAACATCTAAAAAAATGTAAGGAAAAAAAAGAAAAATTTGACCAAAAAAATGTAGAGATGATAGAAATATATAAAGAAGAAATGAAATTGTTAAAAAAACAAATAGAAATTTTAATTATGAAAACTGGTAATACTAATATAGAAAATATTAGTAATTGTAATAATATCATTAATAACAATAATACTGTTAACATACAGATAAATGGATGGGGCCAAGAAGATACATCTCACTTAAGTGATAAATTTTTAAGATTTTGTTATGATAGACCATTTACGTCTATACAAAGAGTAATAGAAGCCGTATATTTTAATCCTAATTACCCTAAAAATTGGAATGTTATGATAAAAGATGATAAAAGCTCAAAAGCCCTAATTTACGACCAGGAAAAAGATGCTTGGTTAAAAAAAGAAACAATAGGAGTAGTAGATGATTTAATGCATACAGGTTATAGTATATTAGATGGTAATTTTGATAAACAAAAAGATACAAATAAATTAACAGATAGAATAATAGAAAAATTTACTAAATTTCAAGAATTTTATGCTAAAAGTGATAAAGAATATGAAAAAAGACTAAAAACAGAGATAAAAGAATTATTAATAAATCATAAAGCTTATCATATTACAAAAAAGGTTAAATAGTTCAATATATGCTAAAATATGACTTTTATTAATAAAGGAAACCTTATTTACTATTAATAATATAGATATCTAAAATTTTATAAATGTGTTTTAAACATATAAAAAAATTTTTTTCTAATTTAACATTTACAAATTTTACCATCAAATGTAAGCCATTTATATGCATTATCATATGACTTGTATTTTATTTTATCTTTATTAGTAACTGAACGCACTATATATCTAGTATCACATTTATTACAAAATGCTGTATCAAATTCTATATCTTCTATATTAATTCTTTCTTCTATTTCAATATATTTAGTATTGACCGTTAAATCTAATAAAAGATTTATCATACCTTTTATTATTTCTATATCAGATATATCTTCTGATAATAATACACTATTTTCAGTAGATATTTTTTTTTTATTAGTTAATATCATCCAATTATAAAGTTCTATAACTGAATTTTTTTTAGTATCAAATATACTTTTATGATGTGAAAAATTCGATTTATTCATTTATGAAATAAAAATTATTATATATAAATTTATATCAAATTTATTTTGTTATTAATCCATATTTACTTAATTAATTATTCTAAATCCTAACAAAGATAAAAATATAATTATTTTATTTATATTTTTTATAATACTATTATTTGAAGAATAATTAGATTTTTTACTTATGTTTAATTTTAAAATATTCAATGAGGAAGATATATTATTTTTACTTAAATTTTCACTTTTATTTTTAAATGAATTTATGTATGTGTAATCATTAGTTTTATTATAATATAAACTATCATATAAATAATCAGGACTTTTTAAGAAAGTTTCATTTATATGTGTATTTATATTTAACTGCGTATGTGTATTATTAGTTAGATTTTTGTAAAAATCTATATTAGTATGATTATGAGAATAAAGAAATTCTTCAGACGTATAAGTATATTTTAATTCAATAGATTTTGTATATGTAAAGAATAAAAATAATATTAAAAGCATAAGTTATTATTATCTATTTAAATTGTTTTTAAGTGTATTTTTGTTCGATTAATATCAAATATCATTAATGGAAAATGTATTTTTTTTTTTAAATCTTGACATAATTGTCTTATATAAAATCCAGAACTAACTTTAATTTGAAATTTAATAGAATAAATATTATCAATTATTTTTAAATTTTCTAAATCACGCCATTGTTCTACAATCTCTTGCTGCCTAAATTTATGTTTTTTATCAGTTAAATTAATTCTTTTTATAAATTCTTGTAATATATCTGAATATTTATATGTTTTTAATTCTAAAATATTAATAAAATGTAAGTAAATCTTTTTAGATGGAATATCTTTATCCTCTAACTTATTCAGTTTTTTCCATTTCCATAAAGGTTTTCTCTCTCCATTTTTTCTTAACATAAATGATGAATATGGATGAAATTTTTGATTAAATTGTCTATTAATATTTAAATCATTAAGTTCATCTGTAATTTTAGATATTATATTATTTTTTTCTATTTCAGTTAATGGAAAATTATATTTGTTATCTAATATACCCATAATATCATCTGTATCTGTAGACATTCCTATTATAATTTCTGCCTCATATTCTTTATCTGTATTATATGTATATTTGTCAAAATCTTTAAGTCCTTCATTTTCTAAAAATAATTCTGCACCTCTTGCTTGTGGATCTAACCGACCACAACAACAACTTTTTTCAGATAATCTACCTTCTTTAATTAATTTATATTTAAAATCATTTATAGTTAATCCAACGGGTTTGATAAATATTTTCATATTATTTTATAAAACAGATATGTAAATAAAATAAGTCAAATTTAAAATATTTAATAAATAATTATTATAAATTTTACTTCAAGATTTATATATATTAACTAATAGAGTAATAATAAGAAGAATTTACAAAGTCAGTTTATAGATATTTCATATAAAAAATTTTTATAAGAAATAGCCAGTGTTTTTTTTATTGGTTTTAACTTAATTTAATATACAATAAATATTCATACCAGAATTATAAATTAGAAAATCTGTATCTATATTTTATATTTATTTTAAAATTTAGTTTTAAAATCTTTTTTTTCTGAAAGATAATGAATATACTACACCTTTTTGTTTTTTTGAAGCTACTGATTCGTGTGTCCAAGAATTGAAAGCATCACCCCAAAATGCATATAATGATCTAGGTTCTGTGACAATATCATATTTAGTAAGTATATTGGTATCTTTTCTCCACCGCATTTTTCTACTATTACCTATAGTAATACCTATTACTAAAGGTTCTGCTCGAGGAGGATCATGATGTGCACCACATTTATCGCCTATATCATATTTATTTAGAACAAGTGTTTCAGGATGAAAATTACTGAATTCAGTATGATTACTAAATAATTCTAGATTTTTTGTTTTTAATGTAGTAAGTGCTTGAGTTATTATATCATTAAATACATTAGGTATTTTTTCTTGATGATTACGACCAAAACCCGTTCGCATATTTTTAATTCCTTTAAAACGTTTACCAGAGATAGGTTTGTAATTAGTAATATTATTACAATACAAGAGTGCTTCTTTTTCTAATTCTGATGTAATTGCTTCAGGAATATATAATATATTTTCTGGTTGTTTTGTCATTTATATTATTATATTAAATTTTAATTATAAATCAAATTATATAATTATTTAATTATATATATTAATGAAATTAATTCTTATGAATATAATTCTGATACTATTTCTATTAAAAATAATAAGTAATAGCAATATAAACCAAAAATCTATATTATTTTTTGAAAATTTTTTACATATAAAATATAAAAAAAAGAACAAAGAAAAGGTAAATCATATATATGATAAATGGTATTCTATAAATTGTAGTAAAAAGAATTTATTATTACAATATAATTATAATCAAAGATTAAAAGGATTAAAAGAAATTATAAAAATTTTAAATTATTTAAATATAGAATATGTTGCCGAAGGGGGGACACTTTTAGGAGCATTACGTCATAGAGGGTTTATTCCTTGGGATGATGATATTGATTTATTTCTACCAAAAGTAAATAGAAAAGATAAAGAAAGTTTAATAAATAAATTAAATCCTTATCTAAAAAAAACCAATATGTTTATACGAAAAATAGATGTAGATCATTATATTCAATTGGGTCAGAAAAATGCGAATAAAAATATAGTAGATTTATTTTTATCCCCATATCCAAATATAGCCTATGAAAATAATTCAAAATATTTTGATATTGGAAAAAAAAAAAATTTATATCCAATAAGACAAGTATTATTTGAAAATATAATAATAAATATTCCCAATAAATCAGAATTTTATTGTGATCATATGTACCCTGGATGGAGAGATATAGGGATTATATTACAAAATAGGTATCATCATCATGATTATGTAAAAGCTGGAATTAAAGGTATATGTAAAATGTTTAAAAAATAATAATTTATATATTAAATGTTAATTCTTATTATTTTTATAATTTACTTCATTTAATGGAAATGTCCATGGTTTAGGACCTTGATTATATATTTTATTAATTTCTTTATAAAATAATGGATTATTATAATATTTTAATTGTGATAATAAACCTTTATAACCACCATCATTTGTAAGATAAATATGACCATCATTCATGCGAATAGGTGATTGAAAAACAATAGTCTGTTTCAACTTGCCATCTATATATATAATTGCGGATTGATTTTCAACAACTAAAGCTAAATGAAACCAACGACCTATAGGTATGTTTTCTATAATTCCTTTTTTAAAATCTTCTTCAAAAATCTTTAAATTTTTGTTAGGATTGGTAGATGTATGAGATTCATTTTTATTAATAGTTCCAATATAATTCATTTTGTCATTTTTTGATTTTTCAATTTGTTGATTATTTAACGTAAAAAAGTTTTTATCATGATGATTTTTTAAGCTTAAAATACCATATTTACATATACTATTATTTGAATTATTTTTACATTCAAGAGATATGCTTTTACAATTAATATTATTATTGCAATCTTCTTTTAAATCACTTAATCTTTTATAATTAAAAACTTCAAAAGAATCACTTTTACGTAGAGTTTCGTTATAAGATTTATACATTTTATTTTCAATAATAGGATCATAAATATATTTTTTATCAATTGTATCAAAAAATATTACTAATTTATTAATATTAGGATCTAACCAAATAGATGGTTGACACTTAGTAGCTTTAGAATCTCCAATATGTAATATATGTTTCCATTTTTGTTTATTATTATTATAATCGATTTCTTGTAACCATATCCAAATAGAAAGTGTATAATGATTACCATTTTTACTAGATATAGGAAGATATTTTCTATTTATAATATATTTTTTTGTAGAATTTAAAGGATATGGAATTAAAGCAGTATTTTTTTTTTGATTTAAAATTTTAATATATAATTTAATTAATATAATTGTTGTAATTATATATAAAATAAAAATATATAATAAATCAATTTTATATTTAGTATAACGAGATAATATAAAATATATAAATAAATATAATAATAAAGTAATAATACTAATAACAAAATAAACAAATTGTTTATTATTAATTAATTTCATAATATAATATAATAATTTATTATTTCCAATATAATTCTTGAGTATTTACAGAATTAATTATATTTTCAAATTCTTTATCAATATATATAGTTAAATTTTGAGTTTGAATATCAGGAGATTTAGAAGTCCATTTTTTTTGTTTTAATAATTCATTAAGATATTCAATTCTCTTACTATGATTTAAAACTAATTTAAATTTTTTAAATGGATAAATTGTAGTATAATAATATTTATTTTTTAATTTCCATTCACATTGCATTGCTTCAGATTTATTTTTAAATCCATCAATAATACATATTGGATACCAATTTGATTTTTTTCTAGTATATTTAGCTCCTCCCGAAATAATTCCATTATGCTGTAACCATCTATTAAAAAAATTATTAGTCATACCTATATATGATAAATTATCACAAACTATAATATAAACCAAGTACATTTAGTATAATTTAAAATTAAACTTTAAGTATAATTATAAAAAATTAAATATAATATCATTTTTGTCAATGATATTGTTTATGTGATAATTGTAAGCATGAAAATAAATATTCATAGATTTTTTCATATTATTTTGATTAATAAAATAATAAGAAAGAGATTGATCAATACATGAAATAATTTTAATATTATTTTTTATTGAATAATTTATTAAAAAATAAAATAATTCATAATTTTTATTATTATAAATATATATGTTCTCAATATCTATAGTATGAAAAAAACTAGTTTCCAATTTATATTTTTTTTTTATAGATAAATAATTTTCAAAAAAATTTGTTTTATTAGAGCGCATATAAAAATTTACAAATGTTATTATTCCTATTATTTCATTGTTAATATCATATTCTATAATAATTTTTTTTGAACTATTAATATATAATTTTTTGAATTCATTAAAAGTTAAATATTGATAAATTTTTTTATTTTTACAAATTTTATTAATAAAATTATAAACATCTAATATATTGTGTTTATTAGCGAATATAATATTATTTTTGATATGTATAAATTTATTATTAGTAATTTGATAATAGTAATAAGAAGATTTATTAATATAGTTAAATGGTAGCATTTTAATATCTTTTTTAAAGATAAAAGGTTGATATCTATTATGTAATGTAATTAGTTTTGAAATAAGAATAACTGCTAAATTATTATTACGGTATAATTTATGCACACAAAGAAAGTCAGTGTAATAAAATTTTTGAATTTTAGATTTAATAAATAAATTTATAGGTTTACAATGAATAAATCCAATAATTTCATTATTTTCATTAAATAAACCTATGTTATTAGATTCATTATTATCTAAATATAATAATGTTTCTTTTAAAAAATTTATAGAATATATATAAGATTCATTATAATTATTATTTATAAAATTATAAATTAATAAAAGATTTTTTGATAAAGTAATATCAATATCTTTAAAAAACATATTATTTTTAAGAATTATATTAAATATAGGATTTGTAGAAATTATACCTTCATTATTAATATATTTTCTAGAAACAGGTTGTTTATCCCAAAATTTATGTTTTTTATTTGTTTTTAAAAATAAATATTTAAATATAAAGATCAATATTATAATAAATAATATCATAAATATATAAAATATTTTTTATTAAAAAAAAAAAAAAAACAAAATCCT
>Ga0209223_10000524_pt1 | contig 44252 bp, 20 predicted proteins | sample COG_06_FD_184750 | JGI IMG/M metagenome (GOLD analysis project Ga0209223, IMG submission 184750) | Pelagic Microbial community sample from North Sea - COGITO 998_met_06 (SPAdes) (version 2) | ecosystem: Environmental > Aquatic > Marine > Neritic zone/Coastal water | place: Helgoland, sampling... | reverse complement strand
CCCCAAGTTAAGCCGCCATCAGTAGAAATTACTACCTGAACGCTGTCATCAGACCCCATTGCAATAGACCCCGTTCCATTATAAGTAGTAACACCCGCATTGATAACCAATTCCCACGGCCCACCGGCTGACATATCAAAGTTAGGGCTCAATAACCAATCGCTCGTGCCTGTATTATACAAGTTAATTTTAACCGCATCATTTACCCCGCCATTATTTAAATAATCACTATGGTTCCACTCTCCAAAACCTGCGCCGGTAGGCCCAGTTAAAGGCGTTCCGTCACTAGCCTCGTCCCAACAACCAGGAACAAAGGAGGTAAAATTCTCTAAGTATGCAGGCGAATACGCTGCAGGACATAAAGTTGTGAATGAAATTGGTCCCGCCCATGCGCTTGTGTCACCTAAACCACAAATTGCTCTTACGTAAAAATCATAAGAAGAGTTAGCCGTCAAACCGGTTAACGCATGTGGATTAGTTCCGGTAATAACGGCTGTTCCTGTTCCTGGAGTAAATGCAGATGTTCCCCATTCAACTTCCCAAGAAGTTGCTGTTCCATTTTCTGTCCAACCTAAATCAGCAGATGAACTAGTAATGTTAGAAGCTGTTAATGCTGAGGGTGCTGGGCAAGAAGGAGGTGGACTGCAAGACAAGCTATACACAAAAGTGGACCCTTCAGTATTACCGTCTGATTCTACATAGAACGAGATTTCTCCAGTAGTTGATTCGTAAGCACCGGTAATTGGACCGTCTCCTGTTGCAATCGTAGTGCCTGAGCCGTCAGCAGCATCGTTAATGAACCAATAATCCCATCCAGTTTCAGTTGATCCAGCTGAAAAGTTTAATGTAATGTAATCCCCTGGGGTGTTAGCAACAAAGCCCTGTAAGCTAGATGCCATTGTGCTATTAGAAACATAGTCATATGTGCCACTGGAAGAACAATCACCAGGGGTTGCTGCAGCCGAGAATGTCAAAGTCCAATCAAAGCTTGCTGTAGACCAACTATCATCAAATTCGAAATAGTAGGTTGTCCCACTTAAAACAGGAATTCCAAGAATTTCAGAACCCAAACCACAAGCATCATCATTGTATGCAATTTGAACTAAAGCAGCACAAGTACCATCATAAACGTATAATCTTGTATCAGGGCCACTACAAGCTGAAATGTCAATTGTCCCACTAGCTACTGGTGTATAAGAATACCAATCAGCATTAGTCGAGTTTACAGATCCAGCACCAGTTGCGGGTCCGTCAGCTGTATATGTGCCGGGTGTGACATCAAGAGCCGCCGCGCAGTTGTCACCTTGCGCATTCGCCTGCCAACTAAAAGCGGTTAACAGTAAAGTAGAAAATAAAAGTGTAAAATTTTTCATATATGTAAGTTTTAAAGTTAAAGTCCCATTTAATATAGACAATTATAGTTTATTTCCAATGGAAAATAGCTAAAAAAACAAAAATATCGACCAAAAGACTAAATATACTGACGAAACAAAAGTTTTCAATTCTGGTTTTGACAATAAGGTATGAATTGTTTTTGTTTACCGAACCCTTCAACTGGAGTATTTACAAGGGAGCTCTCTTTTTTATGCCTTATAAATAATTATATCCTTACATTGCAGGCAAATTATAACAATATGAGCCTTAAATCAAATCAACTAGACGCACTTTTAGAAAAAGCAAAAGGACTCTTAGACAGCACGCTTGTAATTCGTAATAAGGCGTTTAAGTTTAAAAGCATCGGAGTTGTAGATCAAATAAATTCAAAAGGAGATCCGGAAAGGTTTACGGTAAACGGAAATTTAGTTTCAGAAGACGGGGATATGCTCCAAAAACCCTTGACAAAGATTGTTGAACAGTTGGAGAAGAATGCCGCTAAATAAAGCGGATCTTTAAAATTTCCTTCTTACAACCAAACTGCGTACTTTCGCTGCTTCAAACAAATCATGCATGAGCGAGTACAACCACATAGCTATTGAAGATAAATGGCAAAAAGATTGGAGAAAAAACAAAACCTATAAAGCAACAGAAAACTCTTCAAAAGAGAAGTTCTATGTTTTGGACATGTTTCCCTATCCCTCTGGAGCAGGCCTTCACGTTGGACACCCTTTAGGTTATATCGCTTCAGACATATGTGCTCGTTATAAAAGGAGCGAAGGCTTTAATGTTTTGCATCCAATGGGATATGATTCCTTTGGGCTGCCTGCAGAACAATATGCCATTCAAACAGGTCAGCACCCAGCTGTTACAACTAAAGTAAATATTGACGGCGGAGTTGACAAGCAAGGAAATGTAATTGACGGTTATAGAAAGCAACTTGATATAATGGGGTTTGCTTTCGATTGGGACAGAGAAGTTCGTACTTCAAGTCCAGAATATTACAAGTGGACACAGTGGATTTTTAAGCAAATCTTTAACTCTTGGTACAACAAAAACACAGACAAAGCTGAAAATATTACAACGCTTACTGCTGTTTTTGAAAAAGAAGGAAATGCAAACGTAAATGCTGTTTGTGATGAGGCAGCTACTTTTTCTGCCGAAGACTGGAATGCATGGAGTGAAGCAGTTCAGCGTAAGATTTTGATGAACTATCGGCTAGCCTTTTTAGCAGACTCTTGGGTAAACTGGTGTCCTGTATTAGGAACAGTATTAGCAAATGATGAAATTAAAGACGGCGTTTCTGAACGTGGCGGACATCCGGTTGAGCAAAAATTAATGCGCCAATGGAGCATGCGAATTTCTGCCTATGCCGAAAGATTATTGAAGGGGTTGAATGAAGTAAACTTTTCCGACTCGTTAAAAGAACAACAGCGTAATTGGATTGGAAAATCTCAAGGGGCTTCTGTTCGGTTTACTTTAGAAGGACGAGACGATAAAATAGAGGTATTTACAACCCGACCTGATACAATATTTGGTGTTACATTTATGGTTTTAGCACCAGAACACGAGTTGGTTGATCAAATTACTACAGAGGATAATAAAGCGGCAATAGCTGAATACAAAACCAAAGCTGCAGCCAAAACAGAAAGAGATAGGCAAGCAAACGTAAAAGACATAACAGGTCAGTTTACTGGAGCGTATGCTTTGCATCCTTTTACGGGAGAAAAAGTGCAAATTTGGATTGGAGAGTATGTATTGGCCTCTTATGGAACAGGAGCGGTTATGGCCGTGCCTGCAGGAGATCAACGCGATTACGATTTTGCAAAGCACTTTGGAATAGACATACCAAATATATTTGAAGGGAAAGATATTTCGGAAGAAGCTTATACCGATAAAGACGCTGTACTAGCAAACTCTGACTTTTTAAACAACTTACCCGTCAAACAAAGTATTGTAAAAGCTATTGAGGCTATCGAATCAAAAGGCTTTGGAAAAGGCAAAACGCTTTATAGATTGAGAGACGCTATTTTCTCTCGTCAACGTTATTGGGGAGAGCCATTTCCGGTTTATTACAAAGGAGATACGCCGTACCTTATTGAAGACGAAAAACTACCCGTTACCTTGCCAGAAGTAGATAAATATTTACCTACGGAAGAAGGTGAGCCACCATTGGCTAGAGCAGAAAAAGTCGCTTGGGATGTTTTTGAAGGAGACAGAATGGAGTACAATACCATGCCAGGGTGGGCGGGTTCTTCATGGTACTTTTTGCGCTACATGGATCCGAACAATTTAGAGGAGTTTGTAAGCAAAGAAAAAGCGGAATACTGGAATCAAGTTGATTTATATATAGGCGGAGCGGAACATGCAACCGGACACCTATTGTATTCTCGTTTTTGGACAAAGTTTTTATGCGACATGGGGTATATTTCTTTTGACGAACCTTTCAAAAAGTTGATTAATCAAGGAATGATTTTGGGTAGGTCAAGTTTTGTATATAAAGTGAAAGATGAAAATAAATTTGTTTCCTTTGGTTTAAGGAAAGAATATAAAACCCAACGACTACATGCAGACATTTCAAATGTGGTAAATGATGAATTAAATGTCGAGGGGTTTAAAAAAGGGCGCTCTGAATTTGCTGATGCGGAATTTATATTAGAAGGCGGAAAGTACATTTGTGGATCGGAAATAGAAAAAATGTCCAAGTCTAAATACAATGTGCAAACCCCAGATGAATTGGTTGAAAAATATGGAGCAGACACGCTTCGCTGTTATGAAATGTTTTTAGGCCCTCTGGAGCAGGCAAAACCATGGGATGTACAAGGAATTAGCGGAGTAAACAACTTTCTAAAAAAACTATGGCGCCTTTTCCATCAAGGAGAGAGCTTTTCTATTTCCGAGCAGTCGCCAACAAAAGAGAGCTTAAAATCATTACATCAAGCAATCAAAAAAGTTACCGAAGACATAACGCGTTATTCTTTTAATACGGTAGTCAGCACCCTGATGATTGCGGTTAACGAATTGGGTTCTCAAAAATGCAACAACAAATCAATTCTTTCGGACTTGATAGTTTTGGTTTCTCCATTTGCACCGCACATTGCAGAAGAGTTATGGGAGTTATTAGGAAACACCTCTAGCGTAACCGTCGCGTCTTGGCCAAAATTTGAAGCAGTTCACTTAGTGGAAAGCGATTTCGAATATCCCGTTTCGTTTAATGGAAAGATGCGTTTTAAAATTTCACTTCCAGTTACAATGAATAAATCTGAGGTTGAAAAAGCATTATTCGAGCATGAAAAAACAGCACATTATTTAGATGGTAAAGACCCTAAAAAAGTGATAGTAGTTCCAAAGCGGATTATTAATGTGGTGGTTTAAATTTAACAAAAATTTAATTCTTAAAATATAGATTATCAAGAAGTTGACATGAAAAAAGTAATGGCATTTTGTGGTGTTTTAGTTTTTAGCGCAACGGGTTTTTCTCAAACTATAGTTGACATAACCATTAAAGGTATTAAAAACGATTCGATATCTTTAGGGTATTATTATGGCAATAACCAATATGAAACCGGAAAATGCTTTCTTGATTCAAAGGGACATGGTACTTTTATAAGTAAAGAAACATTGGAGATAGGACTATACCTTTTAGTGACCCCAAAAAACAACGGTTACTTGGAGTTTATAATTGATCAGCCTAAAATAACTTTATCAAGTAATATTAAAAATTTAAATAGGTATGCAACATCAATTGATAGCAAGGCTAATCAGTTGTTTTTTGAATATATGAATTATCTCTCTGAGGTTCAAGAAAATATAAAGGGTGTTAATGAAGTTTTGGAAGATGACCCAGAAAATGAAAAAGCGAATCAACGAAAAGCTGAAATTGCAAATGGAGCTAATAAATACCTTCAAAACATATTAAGTAAACACCCTGAAGACATATTTTCTCAAATGCTGATAGCACAGCAAGAAGTTTCTATTCCAAATGAAGTAACAAACCAAAGTGAACAGCTCTATTATTATAAAAAGCATTTTTTTGACAATATTGATTTTACCAAAAATTGGTTGATACGAACCAACATCATCCCCCAAAAAATCAGTTTATACTTAGGTCAGTTGACACACCCAACAATTGACTCTTTAACGGCTTCGATTGACTACATACTAGACCAAGCAAAAGTTAATGAAGAGGTGTATAAATTTATATTAGTCAATTTTTTAAACAAATATGCAACCAGCAACATAATGATTGCAAACAATTTGTATGCTCACCTTTTAGAACGTTACTACTTTACTGGCAAAGCAGCTTGGATGGAAGCTGAACTACTTAATAAAATGAAGGCAAGATACGACGTAATCAAGCCGTCGCTTATAGGAGCATACGCAAGGGACTTTAAAGTTAAAAGAACTAATAATAAAGTTTATTCGGCACTCAATTATAGCAAAGACTATTTGATCTTAATTTTTAGCAATATAGAACGGTTAAATAGCAATGAATTTTCTGAAGGTTCTACAAAATTGTTGCAAGCACTTCCTGAAAATGTTGCAATACTAACCGTTGCAATAGGTGTTGACGATAAATCCATCCATAAGCTGTTAAACACCCTTCCCTACAATTCTAATTTATGTACTCTAGAAGGAAACATGGAGGAGGTAATCAGGAACTATTCTTTGGTAAATAATCTTTCTATGAAAACATATGTAATTGATAAATCAGGAAAAATAGTAGCCAAAGGCCTGTCTTTAAGAGCTCTTGAAACATTTATTAACAAAAAGTAATCTTTGTTGAAATTAATATAACGGTTGAGTTCTGGATCAAGTTTTTCAGTAATTTAAGAATGAAATCATGTCAAGCCTCTATTTATCATAAAATAGTACATTTGTCCGAAATTATTATTATCAATAACTTCTTATGAAAAATACCTTCGTCCTGTTATTGCTGTTATTCATTTCTTCATTTTCTAATTCGAGTCTAGCACAATGTACTAACCCTACGGTTCCAACGGTATCTGCAAGTTCGTCCGCGGTTTGTCAAGGTAGCTCTGTAACTTTAACAATTACTGGCACATTGAATGATGCAACAAATTGGCATGTTTACAGTGGATCATGTGGAGGTACTGCAGAAAGCACAACAAGTACGGGTTCTATTATTGTTACTCCATTAGGGTCTAGCACTACCTATTTCGTTAGAGGAGAAGATGGCGCAGGTTGCGTAGATGAGTCTACAGGCACATGTGGACAAGTTATTGTGACTGTGATTAATGATCCTACCTTACCAACTTTAACATATAGTCCAGCCAGTGTTTGTGATGGTGATCCTGTTACGTTAACGATAACTGGAACTTTAAATGGAGCAACTGCCTGGCAAGTGTATTCAGATTCCTGTGGAAGTCCTACTGTAGCAAATGAAAATTTTATAGGCCAAACCACTTCCTCGACATATGTAATACCGAGTGTAAGTAGTCCGGGAAATGCTTTTTACGTTCGTGGTGAGGATGGAGCTGGATGCATTAACGAATCTGTATTAGTGTGTGGTAGTGTTTCTATAGAGATTGATGAAATTGACGCAGATGGAGACGGTTATTCAGCAACAGGCGCTTGTTCGAATGGAACATTTGGCACAGGTGACTGTAATGATTTAGACCCTAACATTTATCCAGGTGTACCTGAGGCTTGTGATGGGCTTGATAATGATTGTAATGGCGATATTGATGATGGCCTTCCAGGAACTTTATATTACCCAGATACTGATGGAGATGGTTATGGTGATGATGCTTCAACTGGTGTTCCAGCGTGCAGTGGAGCACCCTTAAATCATGTTACCAACAATACTGATTGTGATGATACAAACGAAAATGTTTACCTAGGCGCTCCAGAATTATGTGATGGACTTGATAATGATTGTGATGGTGATATCGATAACGGATGGACTATTTTAAGTTATTATCCAGATGTTGATGGAGATGGTTATGGTGATGCAACAGCTACAGCTGTTGATAGTTGCTCTGCACCAACAAACCACGTTTCTAATAAAATGGATTGCGACGATAATGAACCAGCCTCTTTTCCAGGAAACCTTGAAATATGTGATGGTATTGATAATGACTGTAATGGTCAAATAGATGATAATGTTGATGTTGATGGCGATGGCTTTTTAGCCTTTTGCAGTGGTGGTTTGGATTGTGATGACAGCAACCCTGATAAATTCCCTGGAAATCCTGAAGTATGTGATGGAGATGATAATGATTGTAATGGTCAAATAGATGATGGCTTAACATTTGATATTGATGGAGATGGAGCTACTTCTATAGGGTCTTGTTCGGGTACAGCAAATGATTGCGATGATAATGAACCAGCCTCTTTTCCAGGAAACCTTGAAATATGTGATGGAATAGATAATGATTGTAATGGTCAGATAGATGATGGCTTAACATTTGTGAATTATTACCCTGACTTAGATAATGATACATATGGTGATGCGTTTGCTGTTGCTGTAAATTCTTGTGTGGCACCAGCAAATCATGTTACTAATAATTCAGACTGTGATGATGATAATATTAATATTAATCCAGGAGAAACGGAAATATGTGATGGAATAGACAACGATTGTAACGGTCAAATAGATGATGGACTAACATTTGTGAATTATTACCCCGATGCAGATAACGACACCTACGGGGATGCAAATGTTCTGCCTCTTTCAATTTGCGGCGTAGCTCCTTTAGGGTATGTTTTAGACAACTCTGATTGTGATGATGGGGAACCAACGGTATTCCCAGGGGCTTTGGAAATATGTGATGGATTAGATAATGATTGCAATACTATTATCGATGATAACATTGTATACATTACTTATTACGTTGACAATGATGGAGATGGGTTTGGAGACCCAAATAATGTAAGCGTGAGCACTTGTACAGGCCAACCGACCGGCTATGTTTTGGATAACACTGATTGTGATGATAGTTATGAAGACGTATATCCTGGGGCACCAGAGCTTTGTGACGGGTTAGTCAATGATTGTAATGGCTCGATAGTAGATGAGGGGTTGACATTTATAACTTATTATGCAGATGTTGATGGTGATGGCTATGGCGATCCTGCAAGTATAACTATTTCAACTTGTGATGGCCCGCCTATAGGTTATTCCTCAAATAATACGGATTGCGACGATAATGAAGTTGCTTCGTACCCGGGAAATGTGGAACTATGTGACGGAATAGATAATGACTGCGATGGAACAGTTGATAACGATGTGCAATTTACTTATTGGTATCCTGATGGCGATGGCGATGGCTATGGAGATTACACAGGAACCCCTCTTATAAGGTGCGATGTAGATTCTATTACGGGTATTGTAGGCTATGTTGCAGATAACACAGATTGTAATGACGGAGATTACACAATTAATATTTTAGCAATTGAGGTTTGTGATGGGATCGATAATAATTGCAATGGACAAGTTGACGAAGGATTGATTACAGACAATGATAACGATGGGTATAGTGCAATAAGTTCATGTACCGGCTCTCAAGATGACTGTGATGATAACAATGCAAATATATATCCTGGGGCACCAGAGCTTTGTGATGGAATAGATAATAATTGTGACGGGCAAATTGATGAAGGGCTTGTTTTTGTAGATTACTACCAAGATATTGATGCAGATGGGTTTGGCGATGCAACGTCAATAGCTGTGCCGGCTTGTGATGGTTCCCCTGCAAATCACGTAGCAAATAATTCAGATTGCGATGATGGAGACCCAATGATAAACCCTAACACTAATGAAATTTGTGATGGAATAGACAATGATTGTAATGGTTTAGTTGACGATGGGCTAGGCCTTATAGAGTATTATGAGGATATTGATGGTGATGGTTTTGGTTTTGGAGCTCCTGTATCTACTTGTGGCATGGCACCTCCGGGCTATGTTCTGGATAACACTGATTGTAACGAAAACAACCCTGATGTTTATCCAGGAGCACCAGAGCTTTGCGACAATATTGACAATGATTGTGATGGCCTTATTGATAATAACGTAGTATTTACCGACTATTATTTGGACAACGATAATGATGGTTTCGGAGAAATTGGTGGGACAATTGTATCAACCTGTAATGGAGTACCTACAGGATATAGTTTAGATAACACCGACTGTAACGATAACCTTGCTTCAGTTTACCCAGGAGCTCCTGAAATTATGTGTAATGGGATTGACGAGAACTGTAATGGACCGGCAGATGATATAGATACTATGCCACCAACGTTAATTGCCCCAAGTAATGTATCTGCCACGGTCAACGGTGTAAGTTGTTCAGCAAGTGGAGTGAGTTTGGGAACAGAAACAGCACTTGACAACTGCGGAATACCCTCTGTATCCAATGATGCTCCTGTCATTTTTCCATTTGGTGAAACAACGGTAACATGGACAGCAACTGATGGAGAAGGCAATTTCACAACGGCAACACAATTGGTAACCGTAACTACTACATTAAACATTCAAGTCGATAGCGTGCGTCATGAATCGTGCCCAGGATTTGAAGATGGTAAGATCTTTATAAAAGTTACAGGGGGTATTGCTGAATATTCGTTTGATTGGGATTACGACGGGGTTGGTGATAATGATGACATGGAAGATTTAGCAGGAGTTGGAGCTGCGGAACATGCTTTAATTGTGGAAGATTTTTATGGTTGTACGCTAATTGACACCATTGTTGTATCCGCTCCACCAGGTATCATTCTTTCTGCATTAGTAACCGATGAGATGCAAGGTGGTGATGGAACTATAAACCTTTCTGCTACAGGAGGGACCCCGCCATTAGAGTTTTTATGGGATAATAATGAAACAACAGAAGATGTGTTAGGATTATATGCCGGAAGTTATGAAGTGATAATAACCGATGATATCGGATGTTCCGACTCACTAACTGCTATAGTCGAATCTCAAGTGTCGCTTATTGAAGCCGAGATGTTCTCGATGCAGGTTTATCCCAATCCAACAAGTGGCGTAATTTATATAGAATTCTCACAAACAATCGAAGGGAGCATTACAGTTTTGGATGCTGTCGGTAGAGTTTTGAATTCAGAAAAAATCACTAATAAAAAACAACCCATTACTCTCGCAAAAAACGAAAAAGGAATTTACTTGTTGCATGTTTCCCACGGAGAGTCTATTACAATTGTTAAAGTTGTTTTACAATAATGAAAATAATATCCTTCTTAAGGAATGGAATCTCTTATGGCTCAGTATATAGTTTCGTATAAGCAGATAGGATGATGTATATTCAAGTTGTTTTTAGTTTGTTCTAGGGTTTAAAACGAAGTGAGCTCCAATACTATTTCTATAGAAGTAGGATTTTCTATGATTTGCAACATATTAAAATATGATATTGGTTATATTTGTAAACTTTCGAAGAGAAAATTCCCAATAAAATGAAATTTTTTTCAACATTCTTTTTCTTTCTAGTTGTTTTAAATTCGATGCTTTCGCAAACGAAGGATACAGTTGGTGTATTGGATAAAGCTAAAGAACATGTTAAAATTTCTGGAGGCATTGGGGCATTAGGGACTTTCTATCAATCTACTACTATGGATTCGACAAGAAATCCTATTTTCTATCAGCTAAATGCTAATCTAAATATTAAAGTTGGAAGTGTTTCAATTCCTTTTTCTGCTGTTCTAAACCAACAAGAGAGCAAGGTTTCACAACCATTTAATCAATATGGCCTAAGCCCAAGGTATAAGGGGATTACCGCTCACTTAGGATATCGGACACTTAAATTTTCCGATTATTCCCTAAGTGGCAACCAATTTCTTGGAGTAGGAGCTGATATTAACCCTAAAAACAGTATGGTTAGGGGTAAAGCTTTGTATGGAAGGTTTGCTAAAGAAATTGTACCAACGATTAACCCAATGGGAGATATTATTGGGGTCCCTAATTTGTCTAGGTTTGGTTATGGAGCAATGATAGAAGTTGGTAAGAGAAGTAATGCAATTGGCGTTCTAGTTTTTAAGGCTAGAGACAATCTTTCTTCAGACAGCCTGCTGAACCAAGATGCAACTTTAAAGCCAGGTGAAAACTTGATATTTGGTGTGACCACAAAACAAAAAATTTCAAAAAAATTATCTTTGAAAGGTGAAATAGACTGGAGTGCATATACAAAGGACTTGAGAAATGAAGAAACTGTTATGGAGGGCTTTTCTTATTTAAATAATATCTCGCCGTTATTTCATGCTAACTCCTCGAGTACTCTCACTAAAGCAATAAAAGCTGATTTAGATTACAGCTTAAGAAAGGTAAAATTAGGATTAGCTTATCGTAGAATTGACCCTGGTTATAGAACAATGGGCTCTGTCTATTTAAATAATGACTTTGAAGATATACAGGCCAAATCGACTTTTCGATTGTTCAAGAATAAATTAACATTAGGGGGAAGTTTTGGGATTCAACGAAATAACTTAGACGATTCAAAGTACACTGAAATGTTAAGGGTAATCTCCTCCCTTAACGCAAACTATACGATTAATGAACACTGGGTTGTCAACGGGATGTATTCAAACTTTAATTCATCAAGTCATAGTGTTTTAACCAAAGACATTGATACTGATTCTTTGCGATATATTCAAGTTACTAGGAATTCGGCATTACAGATAATGTATGCTAAAGCAAATAAGGTTCGAAGAATTGCTGTTTCTTTAAGAGGAAATTACCAGGCAGCACAAACAGAAAACATTGACGCAACTTCAATAAATTATGTATACAATTCCGCTTTAGGTGTCCAATACGGGTTTATCAAAACGGGGCTAAATATTAACCTAAGTTTAAATGGCGCAAAAAACATCAATGCTACTAGTGAAATTACAACAATAGGCCCTTCCCTTGCACTTTCAAAGAGGTTTTTGTCTGGAAAACTAAACACTTCTCTGGGGTTCTCTGTTCTTAAGACAATTTATGATATGTCAAGCGGTGCTATCATAAGCACTAAGATATTAGGAACGTACAAAGTAAATCGACATCATAACTTTAATTTAAGTTTGTCTGACTTAGACAAGACCACAATCATTTCTACAACTGATAAAACACATGCAAATGAACTCGTTATCTCGCTCGGTTATAACTATTCTTTTTAGTCACAATACATGAAAAGCTTTTTAAAAATATTCACTTTTATATTACTTTTACCCACTGCTGGTTTGGGGCAAATGCCAACAAGTGTAATTGTTAATTTAAATCCCCCTTCCCCATTATATATTGGTGAATATTACTCTTTTGGCTCTCAAGCTTTAACGGCTCAATTAACATTAAATGACCTTCAACAAGACTCTTGGGATGTACGTTTAAAAGTTACGATTGAAGGAGAAGGAATAAAGATTTCTACCAAACAAAACTTTAGGCCCCTTAATAGAATAACACTATTTAAAGGGTTAACTCAAATTATAGAAGGTGATGGGTTTGCAGAATACCTAAATGTAAATAATGTTGACCTGGAAGGAATTACTGCTGCTTCATTAAATCAAAGCGGAAAACTGCCAGAAGGTCATTACGTTTTTTCAGTAGAAATACTGGATTATAATACAGGTATTCCGTTGTCTTTTCCTGATTTTAAGAGTGCTTTTATTTTTTTCGAGCCTCCTCCAGTTACACTTCAGCCCGCTTGCGAGTCAGTTATCACACCTACCGACCCTGTTAATCTTTATTTTACATGGCAAATTGCTGGAGGGTCTGATCCTTCCATTGCTATGTCAAGTAAATATCAATTGTCTCTTTATGAAATTACAGAAGATAGTCAAGACCCTTACTTTGCAGTTGAAAATAATCATGCTTTGTTAATTTATCAATCTGACTTTATTAATCAAACCTCATTGTCAATTGATCAAACTTCAATGGCTGTTAGCCTCGGAACTAGCTCAATCACCTCTTTTACCCCAGGAAAAAAATACATTTATCGAGTTCAAGCAAAGGATGAAGATGAAGGAGGAATTTATCGAAATGAAGGGTTTAGCGAATGGTGTTGGTTTTTCTATGGTTACCCACATGATGGAAATCTCGCAATAACAACCCCAGCTGATGAATATATTTTTGGAAAATATGATAATAAAGTATTTGGGTGGGAAGCTAGTGACCTAGGAACTCCGGGACAAGAATATGATTATACGGTAGTAGTTAAGGTTTTAAACGAAGGACAGGAAAAAGAACGTGCAATGGATGAAAACCCAGATTGGTATGTTAAAAATATCCCTACTACATCTTCTTTAAATGGGTATGGTTTTACACTTGACCAAGATACTGAACCAGGCACAACTTATATATGGCAGGTTATTGCACATACGGGGGTCCAGGAAGTGGCAAAAAGTGAAATTTACACATTTTATTCTGCTCCTTTAGTGGATGAATTTTATGTAGGAGGAAATTTAGTAAAAGTGGTTTCACTCACTAATACTGATCTTTCCAATCTTTCAGGAGTTGGAAGAATTCAAATTTCCAATGACGAAACAGATGTGTTTCAGTTCGATTTTAAAGACTTAACGATTGAAGAAGTAGGGGTTAAAATGGTGCTTACGGCAGGTGAAGAAATTTTTGAAATTCCTGATAGAGAACCAATGGTTTTGGAACCCTCAGATATTCAGAATGAAAATGCAAACTTTAACATAACCCAAGGAAAAATAACTACAGAAGGAATTCAATTGATGGGATATTTAAGCACTGTTTTTCCATTAGCTACTAGTAATGGAGAGTTATCTTATATAAAATCTGAACAAAAGTGGTTTCGATTAAATCCAACCTATCAAATGCTAGGTGAAGCGACACTGAGCGAAACGGTGGAATATGAGTTATTGGAGCCGTATGAATTTATCGTATCCCTAAGTAATAAAACAAAGTTTGTCATAGACAACGAAAAATACTCTTTGTACTATTCAGGTAGTATAGGGTGTAACAACCTAACAACAACAAACGATGGCTTGCCATACACTATACCTTTTAACAATCAAGCTTCTATATATTATTTAGAAGCTAGCGGCTTGTCAATAAGTGTGGCTAATTATATTACTCCTCTTTCTGCTATGAACATTGCTTTTGTTCCGAAAAGTGTAATTGTTGATTTGTCAGAGAACCAGTCACCTGATAAACTTTCGGGTCAACCACAATGGAAAGGCTTTTATTTTCCGGAGTATTCAGCAAGGTTTTATTCCAATAATATTGATGCGTCAAATCAGCTCGCACTTCCTTCGAATTTAGACAAAAATGAAACACTTGACAATACAGATTTCTGGATAAGCACAGCAGGACTTCATTTAGACTATCCTTTCACACTTGAATCAGAAGGAACTACCTTTAACCAGTTTGCAACAATTGTTTCAGGAAACTTAACGATTGAAGACAATCAGGTAACCAATAGTAAGTTAGAGGGAGAAATTAAGATTCCAGTTATTGACAAAATAGATGGGTTTGAATTTGAAATACCAATTACTAATGATGGATTAGCACAAGGGTATTTAAGGGAAGACTTAACCCAACGAGAGATGGTGTTTAACCCATATGGAGGTGAAAACAAAGTTGATATTTCTATTAATAGAGCTGTTTTTGCTGACAATGAAAGAATTGATTTAGAGATTGATGCAGAGTTAGTGGGGATTAGTGCTTTAGCAACAGGAATTTCTGATTTTAGAATTTATGGAGACAACTCTATTGGTTTTGGAAGCAAAGGGGGTTCTAAAGCATTAGACACACAAGTAGAGGGGGAATACAAAGGTTTCGCCGCTTATGTTCAAGAAGTAGGAGCTGCTTTATACAATGGAAACTATGCGTTTTCTTATGTTGCAGCTATGGATATGGGAGACGATGTAGTGGGAGAAGGTGGCCCTCCATTACTTCCTATTACTAGCATAGAACCTGTTGGAGATGATGTTGTTGTTCCTACTTATGGGCCAAGCACACCTCAACCAGAACCTTCCATTGCTGTTCCCGCAGACATTGATCCAAGCTCTTCTACTTTAACGAGTAACGAAATGTATGTTGGAATTGACAACGCTTTGGTTAATTTGGAAGGGTACCTAAAACTAACAAACAACGACCCTAACTGGGGCACTTCTTTTCGAGGAGGGATCACCGGGAGTATTAAGATTCCAACCACTATCGAGGTAGGGGCCAATATGATATTTGGAAACAGAGAAGGTCTTAAGTTTTGGTATTTTGACGCATACTTCAATGACCGTGAAGGATTAGGAATTCCTGTTGCTCCATTTTTTAATATTGTGGCTATGGAAGGAAAAGTGTTCCATCATATGTCTAAATCAGAAGGGGAGTACATAGTAGATCCAGAATTAGCATTTGGAGCTGGCCTTTATATGCAAATTATTGATAATCCTACAAGCGGTGCATTATTTGCCATCGATGCAGGAATGGAAATTAAAATACAAGAGTCTGGCGACTTTACCTTTTCAATGAATGGAGATGGTTCTTTCTTGAATACGAATAGACGATCTGCTGCCTCAGGAGGAGTAGCATCTGCAGTTGGAGATGCTGTTATTGAAGAAGCCCTTGAAGCGATTGGTCCTATTAGTCTTTCTTTTGATGTTGCCGGCGGTGAGCTTTCTGTAACTGCAGAAGGCACAACCAAAGGAAGGTTGGACTATATAAAAGGAGACCTTGAACTTGGCTTTGGTGCGGATTTAGGCGCTATTCCTGGAGTTGATTTTAACTTTAAGAAAGGAGGAGGAAACATTGACTTTAATGCTAATGCAAGTGGAGAATTCGGAATTGGATTAGGTTTGGATGGGAACCTATTGAGTTTAGGAATTGAAGGTTCTAATTCAGCATATCTAGATTTTGCATATGATAATGTTTCTTTTTCAACAGATGTTAACAGAGCAAATAAGACAGGATCTCTTGCTTTTTCTTATGACGACTTATCCATTGATTTTGGAAAGGAAACAGATGGAGGGTATTTGAATTTTGCTTTGTCTGATGACTTGAAATTTAATACTGGATTCAATACAGCGGGTTCGGCTTACCTTGGATTAACTGCAGGTATTAATGTATTTAATATTGCAGGAGACAAAGCAGCAGGAACTGGAATGTTTAGTCTTGATATCGATGGGTTAGAGATGAGTACCTCTGTGAACACACAAGAGAAAAGCGCATCTTTCGGATTGAATACCTCTGGCGTAGTATTAAATGTTGATGGAGCTTATGGAAAAGGAGGGTCTTTCTTATTGGATGCTGGTGGAGCAAAGTTTGATATCGGAGCGAATTTAGAGAACAAAACTGGTCACATTGACTTTACTTTAGATGATAATAGATTATTTGCTGAATTAACGGAAGATAATCAAGGATCGTTATTATTTAAAACTGGGCCTACGGAGTTTGGTATTTCAGGTAATACGGCTGGTACTGCAGGAAAAGTTTTTTATAAAGATAATTCAGCATCATTTAGTATTGCTGCGGATAGAGACAATAAAACGGGTGGTGTAGACTTAACTTATGGTAGCAATACCTTATCATCTGGATTATCTCCTGACTCCTCTTACATAAATCTTGGATTTTCAGGAATGGCTTTAAACCTTTTTTCGGACAATAAAAATGCTGGCATGATCGAATTGATTAATGGTTCTGATCAAATTAAAGTAGAGGCAGATTTAGAGGCAAAGTCAGGATCTATCTTATTAACTGATGGATCGAACAGCATATTTGCAAAGGGTGCTGCAAATGCTACTGGAGAGATTAAATTAAATTTAGATAATAACAAGATAGAAGCTGTAAAAGGACTATCAGAGTCTTCATTGTTTGTTGGTTCTGGACAATATGAGTTTAGTCTTGAAGGTGCTAATGATGGAAGCAGCGGATTAATAGGAATGAAAGTCGGTAGTCTTGAAACAAGGCTAGGAATTGACATTGCGCAGTCTGCTGGAGAAATCTTTGTTGGGGATGGGGCTGACTTTATTCTTTTAAAAGGAAATAAAACAGAAAATACTGGAATGATTGATCTTAAAAAATCGATTGTAGAGTTTACCGCTATTTACGATGATTCTTTGCATATGTATTCAGGTCCTTTGTCTTTAACAAAATTCTCGAATGGAACTGGGAATATGAAATATTTCAAAGATGGTAATGAGATAGCATTGTATAAGAAATCGGATGAATTAGGTATTGGAATGAGTTACTCAGGTAATGACTTATACTTAGCTCATGGAACAACAAAAGATTTGGACTCTGTTTATTATCGCGGAAATGGGCAAACTGTTACAGCAAGTTTGGTTGGTAATACAGGAAGAGTAGGTGTACTTAATTCCTTAGGTTATTTTGGTTTGGTTGCAAGTAATGATGGTACAGGAGCGTTAAGCTTTAATAGAGGAGATTGGGGAGCAGTAATTTCAGCTAACGTGAACGACAATACAGGTCATTTGGAATTAACGAAAGGTGATATGATGTTAGATGGTAATGCTAATATCAGTACTAAAGCATATGATGTTGGATTTGAAAAAGGAAGTATTCTTACAAGGTTGTATTATGAGCCTGGTAAAAAGACAATCAATTTTGGTGTATTAAACAACTTTGATATCACGGCAATTAAAGAAGGTGAAAATTACACAACTGAGTTTGTTAAAGGAGAACATCATTTAAAAGGAAAAGTAGAAGGTACTTTAAAAGAGATTGAATACAATGGAATGGGGGCTAAGGTAATACTTGGTAATCAAAAAGAGTATGTTAGTTATGGCGGCCACAGTGTATTGATAGAAAATGAAAAAGTATTTGTAGATGAAGAAGAAGTATACGACTACTCTAGCGTTTCTATGACAGATGTGTTGGACCTTAGAAAAGTTAACTGGAAAGAGGTTAACCTTAAAGGAATGGATTTTAGCGGTATTGATCTTAAAGGAATGGATCTGTCAGGTATCGATTTTTCAAAACTTGATTTACCAAATGTAAACTTGAAAGACATCAATTTTACAGGTATTGATTTTATGGATGTGGATTTATCTGCATTAGACTTTACAGGTATAGACCTTTCTGGTTTAGACCTTTCGGGATTGAACTTTACCGGGTTTGATTTGTCAATGTTGGATGTTTCAATGATTGATTTTACAGGAATAGACCTATCTGGATTTACATTACCAAACATTGATCTTTCTAGACTGAATCTCTCTGGAATAGATTTTTCTGGATTTAGTTTTGAAGGAATCGATATTTCAATGATCGATTTATCTGGTGTTGATTTTGGAAGTTTAGATTTATCGGGAATTGACCTTTCATCTCTTGGCGATTTTGACATGATAGATTTACCTACCTTGGATTTATCAGGAATCGACTTTACAGGATTGGATTTATCTAGTTTAGACTTATCTATGATCGATTTTACTGGAATTGATCTAACGGGTATTAGTTTGCCAAATATTGATTGGCCAAGCATTAATTTATCAGGAATCGACTTTAGTGGATTTGGTTTTCCAGATATTAATTTAGCCTTTATTGATTTTTCTGGAATTGACTTTTCTGGGATTAGTTTAGCTGGTTTAAACTTTACTGGATTTGATTTTGGCAACATCAATCTGTCGTTTATGGATTTTAGCGGATTTGGTTTTCCTGGTCTAGATCTTTCTTTCATTGACTTTAGTGGATTAGATTGGCCAAACATTGATTTATCAATGATTGATTTTAGTGGATTTGATTTTCCAAATATTGATTTATCTATGTTCGATTTTTCAGGAATCAATTTTCCATCAATGCCTGATTTAAACTGGACAATGCCAGCTTTGTCTTTCGATGATGTTGAGATAATTCCATACTTGAACGGAAAAAACAGTGCAATAACCTTTATTAAAGGTGCCGATTCTGTTCATGTAAGATCTGTTGAATTGAAAGACGGAGCAATCACGGCTTATATTTCAGGAAAGAATATTGAAGTAAAGAAAGAAGGAGCAGAGTATGCTTTAAGATATGAGGATTATACAGCTGAATTAAAAGGCAAAGACTTAGTTGTTAAACAAGGCGAGACGAACCAATTACACATTACTCCAGAAGCAGGTTCTTTGGTTTACGATAATTACGAAGTATCGTTATCAAAAGAAGATGGCTTTAGCTACTCTGATGGTTATAATAAAGCAACAGTAACAAATGAAGGAATAGCTGCCTCTTCTGGTGAGAAGGAGTTGAGTTTTAATAAGCAAAAACAATTATTTATTCAATATGAGCAGGGGAAAAACTTTAAAATAGATCCAGCAGTTGGATTAGAAGTAAACTACGATGGAAGTGCCTTAACAGTAACAGAAGAGCTATTATCTTATTCAGATTCTGATAGAGAGTACAAGGTTTCTCCGGAAGAACTTTCTATCACAGAGGGAGACAAGAAGTTAATCGTAAATGAAAATAGAGGTTATCTAGAATATGACTCTAAGAACTCTTTGGAATTAACTGGAGGGGTTTTAACTGCTATACATGATGATAAGACATTTACTATATCGGATCAAAAAGAAATTACCTATAACGATCCTAACAGGGAATTAGCAATATCTCCTGATGCTATGTATTTGGAGCAAGATGGCAAATCAGTTAGTCTTTCGGCAGAGGAAATGCAAATAATTTTGGCAGAAGATCAAAAGCTTAAGTTAACAGAGAGCTTACTTGATTTAAAATACAATGAAAATGAATTGAAGTTAGGTTCTTCTGCATTATACTTTACGGATGGTAGCCAAACATTTGATTTATCGAAAGATGAACTTGCCATAAGTAAAAATGATAATAGTATTTTTCTAAGTAAAACAGGTTTTGGATTGAATTACGGTTCAAACCACATTAATATTGATAAGCAAGATCAAAAAGTTGACTTTAAATATGGAAATGTTGAAGCAGCATTTAGTAATGGTGAGTCATTGAGCTTTACAGATGGAACAAGATCGTTTGAATTGGCATCCACAGGCCTGTCAATGCAAGATGGTGATAATACACTTGCAGTTGTTGATGATAATGGAAAACAAGCATTGGAATTAACAAGTGGCGACGATCGATTCTTTGTAAATAATTCAGGGTTTGCGATTGACTACTCGGGTAAACATTTTGCAATCAATGATGAGGAGTATTTACACGTAGATATCGATGCTAACCGTTATATTGAAGTAATGAATAATGGTGCAAAATATAGTGACAACGGAACGGAGTTAATTATTGGAGGAGATGAAAACTTTTTGGAAGTAAAAGATGGCACGAAAAGTATTGCCCTTACTCAGGATGAAAAATTAACCTTGAAGGATGGCAAATATTCGGCATGGTTAAGCAAAGACCTTGAAATTGAAATGACTGACGGAATAAGAACTATTGGATTATTTTCAGAGTCACACTATGTTACTTACCAACAAGGAGAATATGAATTTGGAATTAGAGGAGGAAGTGGAGGCAATAAGCCAGGTCTTGATGTAACAGCATATGGAAACACAATTATAGTTGAGGGAGAGAGAAATAAAGATGTAACTGTCGGTGTTTCATCTCCTGATTATGGGGAAGTGTCCTTTACTATTAATTCTGAAAAAGATATAGAAGCAAGGTTCGTAAATGGAAGCTCTGTTTATGGGTTTATAAAAGACGAAGCTGGCATCACTCCAATCACGGGGTCGGAGCCTGCTCCACCAGAACCAGAGAACCTAGAGGGATCAGGAAGTGTTGTAGCCATGGATGGGCCATCTCACTTGACGAACAGCATTGCTGATGAAGGAGGAGGAAGTATAAGAGGAACAGCAGAACTTTCTTTTGATAGTAGAACCAGTCATTTTGTGGCTAATGCTGCTGTTGCTGGTAACGCACCTATTTGTATTGAAGGCGCGATGGCTTTGGAAGTTTCACCAGAAAAGTTTAAATTGAACATTGGTACTGAGGCTCAAAAAATTGAGGTATATCCTACATGTTCTGGCTTTGGAGGTGGAGGTTGGTTAGGCATCGAGTCTACTTCAGCCACAACATCAATCGATTTAGGTGTATTTGTGGGTTGGAAAGCGGGTGCTTCCGTTGAAATAGGGAGTGATGCCATAGGAGCTGGTTTATCTGTAGAAGCGGCTGCGGAACTTGGAGTTAAAGCAAAAGCTGAGCTATTACCAGACTTTAAATTATTAGAAGCAGGTATATGGTTGGACCTATATGTTGCTATAAAAGCAAAATATTGGGCACTTGGAGTAAGTGGTTCTTGCACGCTTGCAGAAGCTGGGCTTCATGGAGAACTATTGGCAAAATTCCTTGAGACTGAAACTCAAGTGTCCGGAAAATTGAGTGGATATATTACTGTATTGGATATAATAAGCGCAAGTTTTGATATGTCGTTTAATACTAGTTTTTAGATAAATGAAAAAGATACTATATATACTTTTACTAATAAGTCAACTATGCAGTGCTCAGGGTGAAGCTGAGCTTTTTGTGAGTAATGACTATGAAAGTGGACAAGGGGTTCGATTAAAATGGGTTTTTGAATACCTCTATCACCCAGAGGGGTTCAATATTCACAGAAGCTCTGATGGGTCTAATTGGGATAAGATGAACCAAAAGCCAATACAATTGGCAAAGAACCTTCCAGAAGGACATTCACTTGCTAAAGAAGAACATGACCTGTATAAAGCTGTGGTTGCTACCCCGTACCCGGATATGAGGAAAAACATAATACGTGCGTTTGTATTAATAAAATCTATTTACGATAATAATTTGGCCGAATATGTTGGGATAGCACATCATGATAAAACAGCTTTACAAGGCACTAAGTATACTTATAAGTTGTCCCTTGTTACTCAGGAGGGGGACATTGAGTTAACAAAGTCCAAAGAGATTTTATGCAGCACTTTCAGTAAACCTCTTCCCCCAGAAGATATTCAACTGAATAGAAAAAAGAAATTTATTACTTTTAATTGGAAACCAGATCTATACAGATACTATGGAGTTGATATTTATAAAAAAGCAATGGGTGAAGCAGAATTTGAAAAAATTACTACCACTGGTCCGAGGGCGATACAGCCAAAAAGTGCAAAAAATTATTCTGAAGCTTCTATCTTTTTTGTGGATACGAATATCGTATATGAAACGGGATATTTATACAAATTTGTTGCAGTGGATTACTTTAATCAAAGGTCAGAAATGTCTAAGGAAATAGCTGCGCCAATAAAAGACTTTATACCCCCGCAAATGCCGCATAGCTTAAAATTAAGACCTAGTGCTTTAACCAGTAAAGTGTCTGTTGAATGGAATGCTATTGATGAAGCTGATCTAGCTGGGTATTATATTTACAGAGGCTACCATCCCGATAGCTCATTTGTGCGTATTACTGAAGAGATCCTTCCAAAAACGATAAAAAATTACACGGATGAAAATGTAACTGTTGGAGGTTATTATTACTCCGTTTCTTCGGCAGATTTGGCAGGAAATGAAACCTCTTCGGGGTTGATGTTTTGTGAAATGCGTGATGTTGAGCCACCTGCAGCTCCTCAAAACATGGTAGCAAAATCTGAATCAGGAAAAATAACATTATCATGGTCTGCGAATACTGAAAGTGATTTGAAAGGTTACTTCGTCCAAAAATCGTTGAATGATAAAGACAATAGTGATAACCACTACATTAATGTCAATCACACGCCTTTGATTGAAACAGAATATGTGGAAAAGTTGGCTATCAACATTAAAAATAAGTTTGTCTATCGGGTAGTTGCAGTTGACACTAATTTTAATCGAAGTAAACCATCTGTCAATTCATTAGCTCAAATGCCAGATGTTGTTGCGCCAAAGGCGCCTGTTATTAAAAATGTAGCGCTAGAAAGTGCTAATGCTAGGGTGGAGTGGTTAAAAAATGTAGATACAGATTTAGGTGGTTATAATCTGTTTCGCTCCTTAGTTAAGGATAGTTTATTTTACGAATTAGTAAATGTATCGCCTATCAAGCCGGAGTCGGAATCCTATTTGGACAGAAGAACAGAAAAAGGAAATTCCTATGTATATGTGCTTGAAGCTTTTGATCAAACAGGAAATAAATCAAAATATTCAAACAGTTTTAAAATTAAGGTACCCAAAGACAAGTTAAAGGACTCTATTGTCATCACAAAGTCGGTTTACAACAGTAAAAAGAAACAAGTTGTTATTCAATGGAACAGTCCAAAATACATTAAAATGAAGGGTTATGTTGTCTATGGTAATGATAGTGGTACTTTAAAACCATTAACAGGACTTTCAGAATACACGGAAATGAAACTCAAAAAAGAATTAACCCTACCTTTAGAAATTGAAATTAGAGGATATACAGAAACAGGCGATATCATTAAGTCAGAAACAATTTTAATAAATAACGAATAAGTTAATTATGGTCTATATAAGAAATATTTTAATCATCTTTATCATGTTCTTTGTTGGAGTATATCATTCCATTGGACAGGTCCGAATTGGGGATAGTACCAATCCGAATACAGAAGCAATTTTGGATTTAACAAATAGTGAAAACTTGGGATTAGCACTTCATATACAACAAAGTGATCCGATAAATAACCCTAAGCCAATAGGAATGTTGTACTATTACAATGACTACCTGTACATTTCTCAAGATAGCGTTGTAGCATCTTGGAATGTTTTATCACCTTGGGTTTACAAAGGAAAACAGCATCTAAACAAAGGAGTTTCATATCCATATACACCGGGCCTAGCAATAGGTGTAGAGTTCGGTTTATCTCAAAATAATTCGTTGCACATTGCAAATCGTCCAATTTCTCGAAATTCTATTAGTAAAACATCCTCATTATTAATAGGGGATGCTAAAGACTCAACTACTAATCTTAATTATCATTATTTAATGATGGATAGTGATGATATCCTTGTTCGAAAAAACTCCGGTGAAGCGGGAATATTAAAACTACAAGAAATGGTAAATTCAAATGTTCAGGTTGGTTCTCCTATCGATTCATCAGGTAATGTCAATGTTTTTGGGAAAGTACAAGAAAACGGTGGTGATATTATGCCTGCTGGTACAGTCATCATGTACTACGATAACCTAGCTTCTTTTACAAATGGTTTAGGAACAGGAGAAATGACAGGTTGGGGGCTTTGTGATGGGAGCTCTTATACTTTTAATGGCACCACAATAACATCTCCCGATCTTCGGGGTCGATTTATTGTTGGAGCAGGTACACCCATTGCAGGGAATACCACATATTATAAAGATAGCATAGGAGGATATGATCAGGTAATACAGCGAAAAGAAGAAGTTTTTGCTCACAACCATGCTCCAGGTATGACACTTATAACAAATACTAAAGGAGAACATTACCACAAGCATCCCTATACTAATGACACAGGTGCAAACGTTGGAGATATAGGTTCAGTTGGTTGTTGTGGTTGTGAAGGGATTGGCCCCGAAGGAAGTTTTAATAGAACATCTACAAATGATGGTGAACATGGCCATAGTGTTTATGGTAGTACATCAAACGTCAATTCTGGATCACAAACGGCTATGGACAAAATTCCTCCATATTTCGTAGTGTATTATTTAGTAAAATTATAAAAGCAATATTTATATGCAATTGAAGATAATCAAAATCATAGCAATCGTTTTCTTGATAATCATTGGACCCTCCGTTGTTTCTCAAGTTAAAATTGGTGATCCGAATAGTCCAGATGCAAATTCTATATTGGACCTTACCAATAGCAGTAATCTGGGGTTATTATTAAATAACAGGCTCACTTCAGTGGACACCAGTGATATTCAACCTGTGGGAACGCTACAGTTTTATGATGGAGAACTGTATCTTTCTCAAAGCAGTAGTATTGCAAAGTGGAACGTACTTTCTCCATGGCGTTTTAATGGTAGCTATGATTATGGAGTTTGTATTCCTTCTCTTGGAACTTATGGAGTAGGAATTGGAGTCAACACACATGCTGCTAGCTATCAAGACTCTACTTATTTGCATTTGGCACAACCAAATACAAGCAAAAACATTATTGATGCACCTCTATTAATTGGACCTGAAATTGGAACACAAACACCACCACCAACCGATAAATATATGCTAGTCAATAACAAAGGAATTTTATGTTATGACACTGACATTAGTAATGTTGATACATTGTTTCTGCAACAAATTGAATATGGAAAAGTACAAGTAGGAGAATCATCCTCAAATAATACGGATTTAAATGTATACGGGAAAGTTACTGAAGGAGGAGGAAATATACAACCTAAAAACGCTATTATAATGTGGAATGGAAACATCACGGGTTCCAATTTTAATAGCGGACTTGGAATAAATGAAATGACAGGTTGGGCTATATGTGATGGTAATAATGGTACACCGGATTTAACGGGTAGATTTATTGTAGGTTCAGGAGAACGGAATAAATACATTAGAACAGCTTCAGGCTCAATAGATTCATTAAGCGCTAATGAGACTTTTCCGGTACCCGCTCAAACCAGCATTGGAGGGCAAGATGATTTTTTACAAACGGCATCACAAGTTGGGATTCATTTACATACAAAAGGAACCTTATCAGCTATCAGTCGTGGTGCACATGAACATGGAAGCAAAGCATCTAGTGTTTATGGAGGCGGCAGTATTGGAGCCTGTTGGCCAGAGGATGATGGTGTAAACCTCGGACCTCGAGATGTGACCACATCAACGCCATACCTTCAAAATGTAGTGGCAAACCTTCTTGATGACACCAACACACCTAATCATTCTCATGATATTACAGGAACCACACTAGCCAATGCATCGAGCACTCCAACTGCTCCTCAAGAGGTCATTGTGAATCATCCTTATTATTACGTAGTCATTTATTTAATGAAACTTTGATACTTGAAATTATGAATAAAGTTTTAATCATCATCCTTTTTCAATTTTTCCTGCTTGGATCACCCTTTGCACAAGTTAGTATTGGAAAATCAACCATCACAAATGATAGTTCAGTATTGGACCTCTCCAATTTTTTTAACAAAGGTCTTTTACTCAATAATTATGCAGGTGTTTTAGACACAACAATTGCTAAGCCCATAGGAATGCTATATTTTGACAGCCTTTATTTGTTCATTTCTCAAGACAGCCTTGTGGCAAGATGGAATGCACTTTCCCCATGGATTTTTGATGGAGATACAGATAATGGAATTGAATATGGATCAGTTGGGCGGCTAGGAATAGGAATAGGAATTAATGTCCACGATCCATCCTATGACCCAACACCAGCATCGAGGTATTATTATCCAACTAACTTGCATATTGGACAGGGAAACAATGAAGTCATTAATGGAAGTTCTACTAGCTCTTCTGTATTAATTGGAAATGAATCAGTTACCCCTAATTATGAGTACCTATTAATGGATAATGATGAAATAATGAACAAACAGAATAATGGATCTGCAACTACATTGTATATCCAGGATACAGTTGATGTCTCTGTTCAAATTGGAAGAATTCCTTCTGACTCTGCAGTTTTAAATGTCCATGGTAAGGTAAAAGAAAACGGAGGGCACATTCAGCCACAAAATACTATAATTATGTGGACAGGAGATACATTAAATAACTTCACAAATGGACTTGGAACAGGTAGAATGACTGGATGGGCGATTTGCAATGGGAAGACTTATAATTACAATGGTTTAAATATCATTTCCCCAAACTTGCAAGGCCGATTTATTGTTGGATATGGAACTCGTGGTAGTTACACTTTTATACAAAAAGATTATGAAGGTAATGATGAAATTATGCAAACGCAAAACCAAGTAGGCAAACATACACATGGAGATGGTAGCTTAATTACTAGCTCTTCGGGTTCGCATACACATGATGTATATAGAAGTGTGGAAACCAATAATCATACTAGTAGTAGTTTAGGAGGCGATTTAGGCGATGGTAGTGATGATGGGACAAAACTGGAAGGTTCAATAGCTACAGATTTGGATGGTAATCACTTTCATCATCTATCAGGCGCTACTGCGAACAATGCTTATGCAGGTGCACAACAAGCAATGCCGAACACTCCTCCCTATTATGTAGTAGTTTATTTACTTAAACTTTATTAATACATCAATTATGTTGAATTCTATCAAAACATATTTATTTCTTCTGTTCTTAAGTCTCATTATTCCCTTTGAGGTTTCCGCTCAAATTAGGACTATTCACACTGGTTCATTTTTTACGATTGGGGAGAATGCGAAAATGACAATAATTGGAGACTTAAAAGATAGCTCTCAAACGGCAGACAGAGAGATTAGCAATTTTGGATCTATTTTCTTGAATGGATCCATTCAAAACTTTGGGGTCAATAACGTTTTTGGGACAGCTATTTATGGCTATTTTCAATTCTTTGGACCAGCAAGTCAGTCAGTGTCTGGAATATTTCCGACACAATTTTGTAACTTAGAAGTGGATCTTGATGGACAGCTTTTGAATATTAATAAGAAAACAATTGTGAATGATTCTTTATTATTGAGGTCTGGCGATATTTTTCTTTTTAGCGACACATTGGTTCTTGCCCAGCTTTCGAATTCTTCTGTAAGTGGTTATCCTTCTGGAATTATTGGAGAAACCAATGACAAAAGAATATTTGGACCAAGTTTCCCAGTTATGGTGCAAGGAGCAACTTTTAATATGGGTGGGTCTACGGTCAATCCTTATGAGAAATTGAAAGGAATTGGACTTTCATTCCAAAATGGATATATATCTTCTACCCCAGGTAATATTTACCGCTGGAACATTGGTCAGTCGGCTGGGCCAACACTTGGTTCAGTTGAACGAACTTATAAATTTGATGATATTGCTAGCCCATCAAGCCCTACTATTACTCAAATTTCAAGCAAGTTTCATGACCCTCTTGAATTGCCTGGTACAATGGATGGAACGGATATGCATATCTATTATTCGGAAGATGGTACAAATTCCTGGAGAGACATAGAAGGAACTTCAGGAACAGGTGAAGTTACTAGCCCAACGCATCCAAAAACTTTAAATAATCAATCGGTAATTACTGTTTCAAAAAATGACTGTGATATTTTACCTACTGTGGATATCAAACAAGTAATCACTGCAACTAGTGATACTCTTTTATTGGCGGATGGGGCTATAATCAGTAATTGTGATGCAAATGCAGCAGATGTTCGTTTACTTGCCTTTGGAGATGCTGGAACTTACGAATGGTTTTATGAGAATGAAACTACCTCAGAACAAATAGCTTATTCTTCAAATAGCTTATTTATTCCTACCCATACCACAGGTAGGTATAAACTATTGTTAACAAATACCAGAGGATGTTCAGACACTGCAATAGTGGTTCTAGAACAAGCTTATTTAGGGAATGCTAATTTTACAGTATCTGATGTAAATGCATGTGACCAAGACAATATAACTTTTACACCAGTAGATCCGGATTCTACCACATTGGCCCCTGGTTACTCTTATGAATGGGATTTGGGCGAGGGTAGCCCTGTATTAAATTATAATGCCAATATTACGTATACCACATATGGATCGTATGAAGTTTCTTTAACGGTTACAACAAACAATGGGTGTGTTTCGCAAGAATCACAAACAGTGAATGTATTTGCAATACCCACACCGGCTTTTTCAGCAACTTCAGCTTGTCCAGGTGCCGTAGTGCAATTTACTAACGAAACCGTTTCGGATCCATTGGCGGTCCCTGCACAAAACCTTTTTCTTAACTGGAATTTTGGAGATGGAAATTCTGATGTTTCAACAGGATTAAGTAATGGTGCAAATGGAGACATTACACATATTTATGCTATGGGAGGGGATACAACGGTTACCCTTACTGCTTCTGATATAAACGGTTGTCAAGGAACAATTACAGGAACGATTACTGTTCACCCTTTACCTGAGGTAAATTTTGATTATAACGCTGCATGCGAAGGACAAGTAACACAATTTAATGACAGTTCTGAAATTGAAGGTGGAACCCCACTAACCTACCATTGGGATTTTACTGGGGTTGGGCCAACTTCTACAGACAAAGACCCAACTTATATTTTTTCCAATAGCACAGGATACTGGACCACATTGACAGTTACAAGTGTTGAAGGTTGTGTAAATGATACTACAAAACAAGTATTAGTAGATGAAATACCAACCGCTATTATCAGCCCTATACTTAGCGATGTATGTGAAAACCAAATTATTGGCCTTTCCGGAGCTGCATCATTGACATCATCCTCATTTATTAATTTTGAATGGGATTTTGACGACGGTTCGGCCACAGTTGACACTATAGAATCAGATGTTAACCACAGTTACCCTTCCTTTGGAACATATGACGTGCAGTTGACAGTTACTACACAGCAAAATTGCACTTCAACTACCAACTATTTGTTGCTAGTTTATCAAGGCCCAACAGTTGGCTTTACTGCAACAGGTGTAGGCTCAGGAACGAACTGCGAAAAATCTACATTTAACCTTACCAACTCAACTACCAATGCGGTAACCTATCAATGGGGTATACCTGGAACTTCTTTTAGTGAAACTACATCTAGTACAAGCACTATTTTTAATACGCCTGGTTATCATCAAATTGAATTGACAGCAACCTCAATAAATGGTTGTGAAAGCTATAAGTTGGATTCAGTATATGTTAATCCATTACCACAAGGAAATTTTGGTGATACAACAAGAAGCTGTATCACTTCAATTACTTTAGATGCTGATGACTCTGGTCTAAATGCAGGATATCTCTTTTTATGGAACAATGGACTGTCAGGTTATGACGAGTCAATAGTAAATGTAAACTCCGGAAATACCATTGGTGATTATACAGTTACCATTACCTCGGATCAAGGTTGCGCAATAACCGATCAGACATATGTTTTGTTAAACGCTGCTATCGAGCCAGATTTAGGAATCGACGGTGATGTCTGTGACAGCATCTTTTTAGATGCTGGGTATTATGGCACAGGAACAGATTATAAATGGACTGACCTAAATACGGGAGACACTCTTTCAGTCACGGATCAGTCTTTTTGGGCTACAACAGATGGATATTATAAAGTCGATATTACCACAAACACCAATCTTCCTCAGGCTAGCCAATGTACAGGTGAGGATTCGATAATTGTGATTGTAAATACAGTTACTCCGGTAGAGTTAAATGGTCCATATATAGCATGCGTGGGAGATGTTGTAACATTGGATGCAGGTAGTAATTGGGAATTTACCACTTGGGACGATGGTTCTACTAATTCCACATTGAATGTAACGGAATCTGGATTTTACACAGTAACGGCAGATAGTAGTGTCTGTTCGTCGACAGATTTTGTAGAAGTTACTTTCAACCCATCACCCGTATTCTCTCTACCTCAAACATTAACTTCATGTGAATTTGCTAATCTCGATGTTTTCACTAATAATTGTACTTATGAATGGTACGATGGGACCACCACATCAGCACACCAGACGACACATACGGGAGTTGACACGCTATGGGTAGAGGTGACGTTAACTACTACTACCTGTGTTTTACGGGATTCAGTGGAGGTTACTATTAATCCAAACCCTACAATAAATTTAGGTGCAGATACTACTATATGTAGTTATGATACACTTCAATTGGATGCTGGTAATGGCCTTGGGCACTCTTTTTTATGGAACAATAATACTACCAATCAAACTTTAACTGTTTCCGCTTCTAGTGAATATTCGGTTACGGTTACAAACAACACTACAACATGTTTTAATGATGCTAGTATCATTGTAAATTCACTACCGTTGTTCAATTTTGACTTAGGTGATGACTTATTGTTTTGTGGAGATTCTACTTCAGAATTGAATGTAGAACCTGGTTTAGGGTTAAATAATGCAACATATAATTGGTATAATTTGACAGGAGCTCTATCAACTACAGAAGACTATGCCGTAAAAGATACTGGAATGCTTTATTTAGAAGTAACAGATGAATTTGGTTGTATAGCTTCAGATTCTGTGGACATACTTCCTTCTAATTTGTCGCTAACAGCCGTGTTTCTAGCAATGACTGAAGTCGTGAAAAAAGATACAGTGTATTTTATAAACCTTTCATACCCTAGGCCATATCAATCATTTTGGGAGATTGAAGATTATGGTTATACTAGTTTAGACTCATCTATTTCTTATGCGTTTCCAGAGGCAGGCTTCTTTGATGTGAGATTAACTGTGAACAATGGCACCTGTATTTCATCTATCGAAAAAACTATTACTGTTAGAAACACTAAATCAAAAATTGAAAAGCCTGATTCGCCACCATCCCTGTATATAAACTTGAAAGAAGTAATGGTTTATCCGAACCCAAACAATGGAAGCTTCAGTCTGCGTGTTGAATTAGGGGAAGAAGCTAATGTACAAGTTGCAATTTACAACTTATTAGGTCAACTGATATTGACAGATTCCTTTGATACTAAAAAGACAGATCGTCAATATTCCCTTAACAATATTGAAAAAGGCATGTATTTAATTAATGTACGTGCAGGAAAAAATCAACAAACTGTAAAATTTATTAAAATAGATAACTGATGATCAAGATGATACGCACAGCCGCAACCCTTATTCTTGTAATTTGCTATGGTTCAGTAACCCATGGCCAAGCTCCCTGTTTGGATGGCTGGAAATACCGGTTGGAAATAGAGGTTGAAAATTTAAACGCCTCTCCATTATTGTTACATCAAGTTGAACTACTTTTTGATACTGAGCAGCTTGTTAATGATGGAAAAGCAAGGGTTGATGGTGGTGACTTTAGGTTTCAAAATGCTAATGGAGACTTATTGAACTATTGGTTTGATCCAACCACTTATAATAACCCTTCGATGTTGACCAGTTTTTGGATAAAAATTGACGCGATACCAACCGGAACTTCAAATATATATGTTTATTATGGAAACGCAACATGTTCGGTAGTTTCAAGTGGTGAAGGAACGTTTGAATTCTTTGATTCGTTTGATGGAGGAACGATTGCCCCTTCTAAATGGGGAATATGCGGAGATGGAGCAAATGTTCAAGTTGCAGCAAATAGAGATGTTGATTTAACTTATAATGCAACAGATAATGATACTTATATGATAACTGATGCTGGGTTTAATAATGTACAGGTTGAAATGAAAGTAAATAGCGTCTCATCTGGAGTGGCTTTTATAGGTTTATTGGACTCAACTGATGGTCATGGTTTTGCTACCGCTTATGAACACATTGGAGGAGCAGATAAAGCTAAATTGATGTGGTTTGATCCTTTACTTCCGGCTTTTTGTGATTCATTGAAAGATTTTCCTACGGTATCATCATATAACGTTTCTTCAATAAACGGTATATGGGGGCTAAATTGGCCCGCAGATAATACTCACAATATATTTTACCCCAATGGAACCCAACTTGATATACATACTGATTTAGGGGTTTTTGGAAATAAAAAACGCATTATTTTAGGTGTTACATCAAGTACTACTCATGCAACTGGGGCATTAAATTTCGATTGGGTTAGGGCAAGGAAATATGCAGCGTTTCAACCCACATCCAAAATTAGTACAACTGATTTTACAGAATATGAAGCGCCTCTGAATCCCAATCAAAGCAACACCGGACCATACTGTGAAGGAGACAATATTGAACTAACCTCAGACAATTTTGAAGGTGCCCAATACAACTGGTTTGACAATAATTCCGTTTTGATAGCGACCACCAATAATTATACTTCAGGAAGCGCTAGCACCCTGCTCAATGCAGGTGTATATACACTTGAAGTAGGTATGCCTGGGGATCCAGTTAGCTGTGCTGTTAATTCAATAACTACGGAAGTTTCTATTGCACCAGGAACGTTTACTGGAAGTATTGTTGGACCGGGGACAAACATTTGTTCGGGAACCAATAGTGGAACACTGGAGCTGGGTAACTTGGTAAATGACATTGTTGTAGGAGATATTTTACGTTGGGAAATGGCTAACAGTTCAGTTGGACCATGGGCAACCCTAACAAACACTACGAGATTTTTGGACTATCAAAACGTTGTGGGTACTACTTTTTATCGTGCTGTAGTTAAGAGCGGAGGATGTCCAGAAATAATCAGTCAAGAACTTGAATTAGGAGTAGATCAGGCTACTGAAGGTGGCTTTCTGTTGGGTACAGCATCAGTTTGTTCAGGTAACAATAGTGGTGATTTGAACTTAGTTTACCACAATGGATATATTAATGGCTGGGAATCCTATGATGTGCCTTCAGGTATTTGGCAGCCGTTAAACCCCAACAACGATCCATTGTTGTTATATAGTGGCCTGGTTACCACTACCAAATACAGAGCTGAAATACAAAACGGCGTTTGTCCTACGGAATATTCTTCAGAAGTAACCATTACGGTGAATGAAAATCCAGTAGCTGGATTTTTCTCTGATACAGTTTGCCAAGGATTTACAACAACTGTAACAGATACGACTAGAATAGCTGCCGGTAGTGGCACTATTATAAGTTGGGCATGGGATCTTGGTAATGGTAATGGTAGTATTGCTCAGAACCCTCAAACTGTTTTTCCAGCTGCTTTGCCTAGTGTAAATCAAGTATCTTTAACCGTTGAAACGGATAGAGGTTGCACCCATACAGCATCTCAAAATGTAATTGTTAATGCTCTTCCTATCGTAAATTACACATCTACAGACGTTTGTTTAGGTGATCTAATGAATTTTACAACTCTTTCTCCAACAGCCGGTCCAAATATTGAGTACGATTGGTTTTTTGTTGGAGATACTACCTGTATTCAACGAGACACGAGCATTATTTTTAAAGACCCAGGACCCTATGATGTTACATTGGTTGTTACATCGCCGGAATCTTGTATAGACTCCATGACAAATACCATTTTAGTAAATACACCAGTAGATGTTGATTTTATTTGTGATAGTGTATGTTTAGGTGAACCGATTAATTTTATCAATACTTCTATCTCTCCTGGATCGACTGTACAATACACTTGGTTTTTTGGCGATGGCCAAATATCGGCCACTCTTAATCCAGTTCATACCTATGCTGATACTGGAAACGTCGATGTTATCCTGAGAGCAGATATCGGATCAGGTCCTTCGGCTTGCTCAAGAGAAATAACCAAAACAGTACGAATTTATGAAGTTCCTGAAGCTGTGTTTTCAGTGGCTGATATTTGCCAAATTGACTCAGCTGAATTTTTAAATTCATCTTCCTATAATAGTGGTAATGGAGCAAATGACCTTACATATGTATGGGATTTTGGAGATGCGTCAAGTAGCACGCTTAGTGAAGATAAACATAAGTATAGTCTACCCAACAATTACACTGTTGGATTAAGAGCTGCATCACCAGAGGGTTGTGTTCATTCTAGCAGCAGTATTCTCGTTGTAAACGCTATGCCTGTTTCAGGGTTTTCATATACTGATGTGTGTTTAAACGAGCCTATGATTTTCACATCAACATCTTCTCCAAGTAACTTAACGTATGATTGGAGTCTTGATGATGGCACTTCAAACTTAACCCAAGAAAACCCAAATCACACTTATACCCAGGATGGCAGCTACGATGTTCAGTTAGTTGTAGAAACGAATGTTGGAAACTGTAGGGATACAACAACAAAAACTGTTTTCGTTTACCCTGTGCCAGAACCAATGTTTACTGTTACTGATACATGTGATGGAATTGCTTCTGTTTTTACGGATCAATCTGATATTAACACGCCAGGAAACAATACTAGCTGGGTTTGGGATTTTGGAGACGGATCTAGTTCTTCAAGTCAAAATCCTTCTCATCTTTTCCTTAATGTGGGAACTTACAATGTTAAATTAACAGTTACATCTGATAATGGGTGTTGGAGAGAAATAATTCTTCCTGCTACTCTTGATCCCTTGCCAGTACCTAACTTTACCGTAGAAGATGCTTGTGAGGAAAGTGAAGTCTTGTTTTTTAACACAACACCTCCACTTACAGGAACTATTACTTATGATTGGGACTTTAGCGATGGGGATTATTCAACGTTCCCGAACCCGACGCATGAATATGCAGCTCCAGGCTTTTACCAGGTGCAATTAGTTGCCATTACGGGAGAAGGTTGTAAAGACTCTATTACTAAATATGCTGAAGTATTTGTAAATCCTGTTGTGGATGCTGGTAATGATACTAGTGTTAGCCAAGGTTTTGAGGTAGAATTGTCAGCTTTTTACCCAGGAGCCACAGTCTATAACTGGTCTCCTGAAGAAGGGCTTGATAATAACTCTATTTTCAACCCTAATGCGTCACCATTAGACACAACGACCTACTCTGTGTCTGTAACAGATTACAACGGTTGTATTGGAGAGGGAGAGGTTACTGTTAATGTAATAATGGATTATAAATTGTTTATTCACAATGTAATTACCCCTGATGGAAATGGACAGAATGATACATGGAAAATTACCAATATCGAGACTTTTGAGACCGCAGATGTATATGTATATGATCGTTGGGGAATGGAGGTTTTAAAAGTTCAAGGTTACCAAAACGAATGGAATGGGATTAAGGGCACGGATCAATTACCGGATGGCACCTATTACTATATAATCAAAATAAAGTTTGGCAAAGGTGAAGAAAAAATTTACAAAGGATCCTTAACGGTATTAAGAAATAAATAGACTATGAAAATTATTCAAATAACTATTGTGTCAATGTTGCTTAGTAATACAGTTGTTGGTCAACAGACATCTGTAATAGATCATTATTTAGTAAACCCTTACTTTATTAACCCGTCGGCTGCAGGGTTAAAAGGTAATCAAGCATACTTAGATTATCACAAACAGTGGCAGGGGTTCCAAGGGTCTCCTGAAACACAAATAGTAACTATTGACGGAAACATAAATCGGCAAAAACATGGTTTAGGTTTGTCAATTATTAATGATCAAACCAACATTCTTGGATCTACGAGTGGGTTTTTGACATATGCTTATAATATTCAGCTTTCGAAAATACAGTTTCTTCGATTTGGGGCTTCTGTAGGTGCAGTGCAAAATAGAATCATATATAACAATATTATTGCGGAAGACCCAACTGAGTTACAATTGTTCGAAAATAATCAAAACGCTACTAATTTTGACATCGATGCAGGACTGTATTATCAACTTGAAAAATTTTCGGTTGGTTTTGCGGCAAAACACTTATTAACTCCTAGTTTTAGATATGAAAACAACTTTACCGCTAACAACTTAACATTCTCAAGAGTTCCCCACTATATTATTAATGCACAATATGACATTGAAATTAAAGGAGGCAAATGGGAGTTTCAGCCAAGTGTTTTTATGAAGGGAGTTCAAGGTGTTCCGTTTGTATTTGAAGGTGGGATTACGGGGACTTATAAAAAGATTTTTTGGTCTACTCTTCGATATAGTCATAACATTGGGTATACTGCTTCTATTGGAGGAGTAATTTCAAAACAATTAGTCTTAGGGTATTCATATAATATGTCTAGCTCGGAACTTGCAGCGCATAACTCGGGTAGTCATGAAATATTGATTGGATACAGGTTTGGTTCCAATAATGGAGGATCAGGCTCTAATCAAGAGTTTAAAAAACTGGAAGAGCAAAATATTGAGCTTTTTGAAAATACAGATCAACTTCAGATTGAAAACGAAAAAATCCGCGAAGAATTAGAAGATCAAAGAAAAAAGTTAAAGGAGGCTATTTATGGACTTGACGAATTAAAAAAGGTGCTTGAAAAAGAAAGAGCTGATAGGGAAAAAATGATTTCGGAGTTTGAATTTAAACCGAGTAATAACCCTAGTTTGGAAAACGAGGAGCCTAATGAACCAGAAATTATAGAGCCAGAGCAAAGTTATTCTAGCGCAGAAGACCAAAATCCTAAAGAGCCAGAAGTTAACGAAGACTCTTCGGATAAAATAGTTGAAGGAGACTTATACGTTGTTGTTGGAGCCACAAGGGAAATGAAAGAAGCGCAAAACTTTCAAAAGATACTAACTAGGGAGTATAAGCTAAAAACAAGAATCGTTCGTAATTCCAGAGCCTCATGGTTTCTGATTTATACGCTTGAAACCAACGACCAAAAAGAAGCAAACAAAGAGCTGAAAAGAGTTAAGAAAGTCAATACAAAAGACCTTTACTTTGGTAAGCCTTGGATATATTTTGAATAGTAGATTTTTTTGGAACAGTTAAAAGCCCCATTATAAATTAATGGGGCTTTTTATTTTCCAGTGTTTTGTATCTTTATGGTCCATGGAAGAACTGCCAATCAAAAAAATTATTCACGTAGATATGGATGCGTTTTATGCTTCTGTGGAACAATTGGATAATCCAGAATTAAAGGGCAAGCCAGTTGCTGTTGGAGGAGGGGGAGATAGAGGTGTTGTAGCCGCAGCTAGTTACGAGGCTAGAAAATTTAAAGTCCGTTCAGCATTGTCGAGTAAAGTAGCGAAGTATAGATGCCCCGATTTAATATTTGTAAAGCCCCGATTTGAGCGTTATAAAGAGATTTCCGAGCAGATTAGAGAAGTCTTTTATAAGTATACTGATTTGGTAGAACCACTCTCTCTAGACGAAGCTTTTTTGGATGTAACAGAAAACAAATTCAATAACCCTTCTGCCTCACTAATAGCAAAAGAGATTCGTGATAAAATAGAAGAAAGGACTGGATTAAAAGCTTCAGCGGGAATCTCGATAAATAAATTTACCGCCAAAGTAGCGAGTGACATTAATAAACCCAACGGACAAAAGACAATACCACCAGAAGAGGTCTTAGGCTTTTTAGAACAGCTCCCAATCGAGAAGTTCTTTGGAGTAGGAAAAGTAACAGCACTTAAAATGAATAGGCTAGGAATTTTTAACGGACTTCAATTAAAAGCTTGTTCGGAAGATTATTTAAGTATGAACTTTGGCAAATCAGGCACCCACTTTTACCAAATTGTTAGAGGAATTCAAATCTCTGAAGTGAAGCCAAACAGAAAGCGGAAATCGATAGCTGCCGAGCAAACTTTTGAAACAAACTTAACTTCAGAGATATTTATGTTAGAACGTTTGGAAAAAATTAGCGAACAATTGCAAGAGCGTTTAGATAAATCTAAGGCAAAAGGAAAAACAGTTACCCTTAAGATAAAATTCAGTGATTTTAAGCAACAGACAAGGAGCAAAACAGCAGCTATTTTTATGGATAAACAAGCGCAGTTTTTCCCTATAATAAAAGAGCTGTTATACCAAGAAGAATTAAAAATGTCTGTTCGCTTATTGGGGATTTCAATTACTAATCTTGAAGACCAACAGGCAACAAAAAGCATTAGCGTACAATTGAAGTTGGATTTTTAATCAAGGGCTTCTGAAGCTGCTTGTTTTTTCTTTCTTTTCCTTCTTTTTTTAAGTGCCGCATTTAAATCGTATGAATACGACAAGGATAATATATGTCCAGCTTCAGGATTGGCTTCTTGCGTTTCCGATTGATATATATAATTGAGTTCAACTGCATGTTGCTTTTTGATTTGGTAACTAACCCCAAAGTATATTCGATAGCGATTTATATAATTAGCTTCATTTTTAAAAGCATAATAGCTTTCTGCAGCAGTCTCTAAACTCATTTTTTTTCTTAACGAATATCGAAACCCTAGTTTTGTTCTAACATAAGAATCAGGTAAATGACCGTTTTTGCTGACAAACCAATCTTTGTATTTTGATTGGTAACGCAACCTAATGAAGGTTAGTATTTTTTTCTTTTTATACCTCCCAATAATATCTCCGCTAAACCGATTATCAATTCGGTCGGCATCTAAAAACCCCTTTTTTTGTGCATTTCTCCAAGTAAACCCTGTTCTTAAATATTTATTGATTTTATATTTTACCGAGACATCGGAATAGGTTTGATTGAGATCTGCTTCCGTAAATCGAATCCCTTCCTCTAGTCCAAGAGTAAAATCTGAAATACGATAAGAAATACTAGTTGAAGCCCATGCGCTTCCTGTTGTAAGCTGAGATATTCCAACAATAGATACGCTTAGAAAAAGAGATAAAAGAAAACCCTTCATTTTGTTATCCTTATGCTTAGTTGTCGTCAATTTCGAAATCGTCTAATTCAACGATTGCGTTTTTATTAGAGATAGTGACCTCTTTTAACACGAGTATTTTCGGGTTATCTGCACCTCCATTCACGTCCTTGGAATAGGTATATACCGTATAATTACCCGGCATTAGATAATCGAACTTATAGCTACCATCATAATGAGTAGCTATCTTATCGTCATAGAACGTATTGTTGCCATAAACAATAAAAACATCTTCATCTCGTGCATAATAGCTGTTATCAACACTTGACCCAGATTGATTGTAATAATCAACATATACTTTTCCTGTTATTGTTGCTTTCCCTCCTTTTCCCTCTCCTTTTCGACAACTAGTAGCCACAAGAGTCAAGAGAATAATAATTCCGAAAAATGATTTCATTTTCATAATATGAGCTTTAATATGTGATTTCTAAACTATCTAAATCTTGAACAGAGATACTTGGCGGCATTATTCCATTATTGATTTTATAAATCATATAATTGCCAATAACTGAAGCTTGTTCCTTTGTTTTGAATCCTTTTATTCCCTGGATAGCAGGAATATGTGGCTGAATAATAAGCGGGCTAGTTCCTTGTAAAATTTCAAACCCAAAGCCGGTAGATTGGCTATCTGTAATTTTTAAGGATAAGCCTTCTTTGACTATGTCTTCTTCTGGCGCTTCTATAGGATCCGAGACTTTCGCAGGAGCCGGAGATTCTTTCCGTGTTTCAGGTTGCTCAATACACGAAGTAAGAGCCAAAAAGGCTAAAATCCAGATTCTCATTTGGCGACCATAAATTTTCCTTGTGCGACAATACTTTCTTTTATCTTAACAGAATATAAATACATCCCTGAGGCAAGTGTGGTTACATTGGCACTGATCCTGTTATTTGAACCAGTCTTTGTTTCTTGATAAATCATTTTTCCTGATAACGAATAAAGCGTTACCTCATCTATATCTGTGCTGTTGTTTAAATGAATGTTTAATTCATTTTTTACTGGATTAGGATAAACTTTAGACTCTGTTTGAAATTGACTTTCGACACTTAAAATAGGTGTGTATTCGTAAAAATCATCCACTGTTTGTCCGTCATATCCTGTTCCTACAAACCCTCTGTCTCCAATTGCGAATGAAGCAGCATTAGCTCTTGGAGTTCCAATGAAGTCCGCTACTTGAACCCACGTGTCATTAAAGTAATTATACTCCCAAAAATCATTGGTATAGCTTAAGGTGTTGTCGTATCCTGTTCCTAAATAGGCATTTGGGAAAATTCCAAAACCAGTTGCTCCGTATCTAGCTGTTCCAGCAAAGTTTGCTTTTTGATTCCAAGTATCGGTTAAAGGCTCATATTGCCAGAAGTCATTTGTAAATGACCCGTCATCTCCTGTACCAACATATCCTTGTCCACCCATCGCAAAGGAAACAGCTTGCTTTCTTGCAGTTCCCCCAAAATCAGAAATTGAAGACCAGGTATTCAATGTTGGATCATATTTCCAAAAATCTTTTTTTAACGCCCCTGTGGAATCTATTCCAGTACCAACATATCCAAAGTCTGATATTCCAAATGCTGCAGCTTCTCTTCTAGAGGATCCAGCAAAATCAGCTACTTGCGTCCAAGTGTTGGAAACGCTATTATACTCCCAAAAATCTCTTAAATACGGATTGGCGCCTTGCCCCGTTCCGATATACGCTTTGTAATTTGCTACGAAAGCTACCGCCGAAGATCTTTCTAGGCCTTGCCCTGTTGAGCCCCCCATAGAGTTCATTTTTTCCCAATCGTCAAAGTTGGTGTTGTATAAGTACAAACTTCTTTTGTATTCAAATTGATCAAAACCGAGGCCAATGAAACCAAATCCATTCATCGCAAAACCCACGCAAGCACTCTTTGGAGGTCCTCCAACACTATCTCTTTGCACCCATGTATTCTGGCCATGTAAACTTACCGCCATTGCACATATTGTTAAACCAGTAATAAATTGTTTCATTTTAACCGCGTATTATTAATTGTTTTGTGAACCGTTCTCCACTTTCATTAATCCCTATTAACTGATAAACACCATTTGAAAAGTTGGAGACATCTATTGATGTGTTTCCGCCAGGCACGTTAATCGTTTTAACCATCCTTCCTAAATTATCCATAATTGAAAGCACCAAAGCATGTTGAGTTTCTATCGTTACAAAATCTATGGTTGGATTTGGATACACGTTAAATGTGGTTTCATTACTTTCTTCTACTCCAACAACTAGTGGGGTATATTCATACATGCTTCTGCGCAATCCAGAGTATCCCTTACCGGTTCCGATGTATCCTCTATCTGCGATAACAAATGATATTGCATTTCTTCTTTCATCTCCAGGAAACTCTTCTCTAACCACCCAGCTGTCTGAATACGGATTGTATTCCCAAAAGTCATCCAAATAACCACCGTCTCCCCCCATTCCTAAATAACCTCTTTGCCCAATTCCAAAAGCACTAGCAGCGCTTCTTTCTGCACCGGGAAAGTTGTTTTTTTGTGTCCACACATTTGTGGAGGGGTTAAACTCCCAAAGGTCATTGGTATAGGCATCATAATCTGTTCCAAGCCCAACATAAGCTTTTTCATTCACAACAAAACTAACAAGTTGATAACGGTCTCCTCCTTCAAAACTTGCTCTTTGGATCCATTGATTTACTGAGGGCTTATATTCCCAAAGGTCGTTAGCGTAGTTTGAAGGACCTATTTTTCCACAACAGACGTATCCTTTAGAGTCAATAGAGAAAGCTGTGGCGAAATATATGCCGTTACCAAAACCACCCGGATAGTCCGCAATTTGCCCCCAAGCATTAGTGGCAGGATTATACTCCCAAAAGTCATTTAATGTTGAACCCAATGAAGACTCAGCAGCACTCATTCCGGTTCCAACATACCCTTTATTATTGATTGTAAATGCAACAGCATTCCGCCGCCCAACCGCAGGTAAGTTGGCTTTTTGCGCCCAAGAGTTTGATGCCGGACTATATTGCCATAAGTCATTTCGGACAATATTTCCAGTATCTTGCCCTGCGCAAATGTACCCGTGGCCTGCTATTGAAAAACCAACAGCTCTTTCAACTTTATATCCACTAAAGGAGGCTTTTTTTGTCCAATCATTTTGTCCAAATGAGAAAAATGAAATTAAAACCAGAGTCTTTATAACGGTTAACCTTATCACTATATGATTATAATTTTTCCTTGTTTGATGTTTTTTGATTTAGAAGCTATTCGGTAAATATAATTACCCCTTGGAAGGTCCGCGGCATCAATTACAAAAGTTGACTCCGTTACAGGATTTTGTTTTACAACCCTTCCTAAATTATCATATAATAAAAATACTGCTTTTGCTTGTAAAGTAAAAGGGCCTTTTATTGAGACAGTAAAAAAATCAGCTGTTGGATTGGGGTAAGTCTTGACTGTTATATCATTTTCTATTTCTTCTTCACTCACTAGCATTGGGTCGTATTCCCAAAAATCCTTAAAGTTAGTTCCGTTTGTTCCGGTTCCAAGATATCCCCTGTCTCCAATGCTAAAACCTACAAGAAACCTTCTAGCTGAACCTAAAAATTCTTCAGCCTCAGTCCATGAGTTGGTGCTAGGGTCAAAAGCCCATGTTTCTCTGTTAACATCAGATAACCAGCCTACTCCATATCCTGCAACAACATATCCTTTTTCTAATACTGAAAACGCTACCGAACCTCCAGAAGATAACCCGGGGAAAGAAGCACGAGCCAACCATTGATCCGCAGAGGCTTTATACTCATAAAAAAGGCTTCCACTAATTATATAGCCACTGTTGCCAATAGAAAAAGCAGCACCCCAAATATCAAAGCTTACAGGAGCCGTTGCTTTGGTATTCCATTGATCTGTAACCGGATCGTATTCATAAATATTTGAATTTTCAATCAGGTATCCTTTGTCTCCTATGCTAATCGCAGAAAGCTCGGACCCAGAGGCAGGAGGAGTTGCAATTAAAGACCACTGATTTGTTCCAGGATCGTATTCGCACCAGGAACTTCCTATAAAGACACCAGACCCTACATATCCTTTTGTGCCGACAGAAAAAGCCGACGTTCCATAATCTTGACCTAAAAGGTAGTCAGCTTTTTGGGTCCAAGAGTTGGTTGCTGGTTCAAATTCCCACCAATCAGAAAAGGCAAAATTAACGCCAGTTCCGTTTACGTGCCCCAAACCAATATATCCTTTTTGGCCAATAGAAACTCCGGTAGCCCGGTGTCTAGCAACACCCCCTAAATTTTCTTTTTTTACCCATTGCCCCGCAAGTAAATCCGAAAAAGGGCTTAAGAGTAAAATTAAAATAAGAAAAAGATTCTTCACTTTCATATTCGCGGACTTAATTTAAAATTATTTTGCCCACTTTCACGGATGCGCCATTATAAACAAGGTGATAGAAATACACGCCCCTTTCGAAACTCGCTACATTAACTTGAACGCTATTAGCGATAAGGGTATTGCTTTCTACCAATTGACCCGTTGCGGAAAACAATTGAAATTCATAGCCATTTGATTTCATTTGTTCAGGAATGCTTGAAAAATCTACGGTAAAATAATCTGTTGCTGGATTTGGGTAGGTTTTTAATTGAACCAATTCATCATCCGTTTCAATAGCAGAGAGCAAATAATCAAATTCCCAAAAATCTTTAAAGTTAGTTCCGTTTGTCCCCAAACCAACGTATGCTCTATTTCCAATTGTAAATGCAACCAAATACCTTCTGGCCATTCCAAAAAAATCCTGAATTTGAACCCAGGTGTTTGTTGTTGGATCGTATTCCCAAAAGTCGTTATAATTTGTTCCGCTTGATTGGTCATCTCCCGTTCCGATAAACCCTTTTCCATAAACAGAAAACCCGGTTGCTTCCATT